>Ga0208753_100250_pt1 | contig 24685 bp, 25 predicted proteins | sample LakWasMet37_LOW7_2_FD_183877 | JGI IMG/M metagenome (GOLD analysis project Ga0208753, IMG submission 183877) | Freshwater sediment methanotrophic microbial communities from Lake Washington under simulated oxygen tension - Sediment Metagenome... | ecosystem: Environmental > Aquatic > Freshwater >... | reverse complement strand
AATGCTGTTTGGCAAATTTTAAGTATTTGGAAAAGAATCAGTCTCAGTAGCTGAGCGACGCCCGCATATGAGTGTCCGCAATGCGGCCGATTGCCGTCATGTATCGGAAAGCAAAAAATACACAGTCTGTAGCGAGGCGCGATATTTAAAACCGATTCTGTGCGATATTTGCAGGAATATTTTATTACGCCATAATGTATTTAGTTGCACTATGTGTAAATGCTTACGTAAAAATACCTAAATATAAATACCTAAGTAGTTTTACGTAAGCATAAATTTTTACTCGATTTTATAATTTAGCGGGGATTTGCATTATCAACGCAATCCCCGCCTTATTCCGTCTTTACCGTGCCCTTAAGTCAGCCAAGGAACAACCACCAGCTCGATACTTCCCGCCCATTCATTACTGACCGCTACGCCACCGGAAGCAACCAACTCATTATTAACCAGCACACGGCCCGCCTGCTCCAGCGAGGGGCCAACTACCAATTTATTCGGCACAATACCCATTGGCCGCCCTTCATCGCTCTTGATTGCCATCATGGCGCTGCGTGCGCTAGTGTAATTAGTCGCGTCTAAGGTCGCCTTGGAGCCAAAAGCCAACTGCCACAAACCAAAGCCTGCATTGGCCCGCGCTCTTACACCGTATAGATACTCATCACGCTTAAAAACGTTTTCGTCCGACTCAGCCGTTAAACTTTGGAAACTATAAGGAATACGTTCTTGAAACAACAGCGGCTTAATAGCGCGGCTAGTGTCCAATAAGAACCATTGCGAGCCGGAGCCCGCTTGCATATTGGAAACACTCGTTACGCCTTCTTCACCGCCAACCGGATGATCGGTATCAAAAAAGTTTTGTCCATCGTAACAAAGGGTACTAAAGCCTTGAGACAGCAAGGCGAATACCAGCTCATCGGGATGGTCGCCAGCGGCGCGTCCCATTTCTTCCATCAAAGGCCCATAAATACCGTATTGATCATCTTCAACATCGGTACGTTTGACTTTTACAGAAGTCTCGAACAGCTTATTTTTGACTGCATAGCTATGGCTTTCAAGATTCTTAATGACCCTATCCCCGAGCCATTCACGCAGCCTGGGGAACTGTCCCAGCCAGCCGTAAGTCGTTTCCAGCGTAGCGCTGGGAATCACCATAGCCACATCCTTGTAGCGGCTGGGAGCTGCTTGCAGCCCCTTATTGAAAGAAGCATTGAAGCCTTGAAACAGGAAGGCTATGTTTGCGCCGTTAATCAGCATGGGTAACTCCTAATTGAATGAATTCTTCTTGACTATGCCCCAACGCCCGACAGACAGCCTTGGCCGTCTCATCAAGATGAGCAGGGCGCTCGTTTGAACCTCTAAGTTCCGGTGCAATCCCGCCTGTTTGCATACCGCGTATCCCTTTTAAAAAGGGCGATACAGTAGCAACAAATTGATCGAACTTACCTTTATCGTTACCGCATAACGCCAAGGCGATTTCTTTATGAACTGGCAGAATGTGACCTTGTATAATCGCTAGATCAACTGACGTTGCCAGGGCGGTTTCTTCCGCCTTCTGTTGAAATGCCATCGTGACGCTGGCTATAGTCTCTTGGTGGTTAACATCTGGCTGGGTACTGCAAGCCGCTGCTGTCAAGTCGCGCACCGCCTGAATAATAGCGGTCATGTCAGCATCACCGGCCAGCCCTAACAGACTGCGTAATTCAACCATAGAGTCTTGGGCTTGCATGTCGGCTCCTTGAGCACTGGTTAAGGCCGTTAATTCCAGAGCGGGGTTATTGGTCAAGGCTGCTCGCAATACTCGCGTCACCTCGCCGCTAGGCGTATGATTAAAGACCGGACTGAGATAGCGGTATTCCTTAGCGGTTAAATGGGCACTGGCTTTTGAAGTCCATTCTATAAGCCCCCAAAGCCCGTCATTACGCGCTTGCAATTGCTTAATCCAGCCCGCTGCTGGAGCCGGTTGACCATTTTTAGCGGCCATATCAATTTGATGGTCATAATCCACCGGAATCGGTTTTTTACCCGCAAAAGCGGCGGAAGCAGCAATCACCGCGTCGGCATTATGCATAGCCCACGGCCCGCGCCCATCACGTCCGCTGAACTCGCCGGACGGCATAATATGTATCCATTGCTCAGCTTGAGATTCGTTAGCGGTAGCGGCCAACGCCAGCGCTATACTCCCAACACAGGAACCGATACGAGGTTGTGTTTTAGTGCCGTCCATTACCCAACCTCCACCCAGACGCCGCTAGTGTCTAAATCGATCACCTTACCAGCCACCGAGCGCGTACTGGTTCCGCTGGTCTTGGCTACGGTTTGATCATCGACGATATAGCAAGACTTACCGATTTCCGTGCGTGTTACCGCGTCGGCATGGTTGCTGAAACGGAAAACGCCACGGCGCACCGTAATCGTTAACGCGCCGTCAGCGCCGGAACTATTGTCTACTTGTGCTTCGGCGCGTCCTGCGGCGGTCAAGGTCGTGGCCGTTGAGCCGGGTTCCGCGTAGCCGGTTGCATTCAGGACTACCAAAGCGCCTGCGTAAATTTTCTTAGCGGCGGCGACGGGATGGACAACATCAGTCCCGTCGCGGGTGGGTGTATTTCGGTCTTTATTTAGTGCCATGTTTTTTCCTTAGGGAAGAATATTAAGTGAAGGCTTTGCCCGCTAAATGCCATAAGGCGGCAATGGGCCTATAGCTTGGTGGTATTAACGATTTTTGAAATCTGTCGATCGGATAAATGATATTTGCCCACTAAATCGCATATCTTCATCCCGTCTCTATAATGATCATGAGCAATTTTAAGGTTCCGGTCTTGGATCAGTAGACTATGCCCAGCGGGAATTTTTAGGATTTCGCCACCATAGTGTTTAGCCAGCTGCACGAACCTGACCCGACCAATTGTCTGCTCAATCACATGACCGGATATAGCTCTTGTGGGAACGTTTAAATGCCGTCCAGCAAAGCGAACGAACAGATTCAAAGCGGCGGCATCGCCAATAAACTCAGCAAGGTCTTTAATCAACTCAGGCCAAAGAGAACGATCTATCTCGCGTAACGATTCGGGATTCATGGGCGCTTATCTGGAAATGAAGGATGCTTTATTTTTTCATCCGAACAAGTTCGGAGGTATCCGAAGCGCTTCGGAAGGGCGTGGCGGGGATGATCGTGCGGTGTCTTACAGATAAATCGTGTTTCATCCGACCAAGCCAAATAACCCCGGATCAGCTTGAGTGACCTACCGGCTGAAAAAATAGGCTCATCATTGCCTGCCGTGCGTCCTCATAAAGTATTTATAAAGCCGCCAGCAAGCGATACGTTTTTTTTCGATAGTCAGGGCGGCGTTACACCCTGAAAACGGCTGAGACGCTATTTTTTTATGGACGGCTTTAACCACCCCTCAACCGCTAACCTGTCGATTACTTTATCCTTGGTTTAGGGACTGGGGCTGCGAAAAAACGCCTTGGGCGCTGTTTTCCGGCAACACCTCAACCGCCCCCTTTTTTCTATTCTGCAAAAGCTCCGTCGCCGCACCATCGAAAAGCGATTCATATTGCTTCATGAGTTGATAAGCGTCATCCAATTGATAATGCAGACAGTCTTCTTTGAAGCCTTTGCTTTCAAAATTGGCTTCGGGGGCTTCGAGAAGGATCAGGGCTGAATAAACTCGCGCTCTCGCTTTATACATAAACTCAGAAGCCTTCTCCGCCAAATCAAGCGGCTTGTTAACGTTGATTGTCTCCAGATTATTCATAGCGCAACTCCCGCTTGCAAATCTTGTTGAATGAAGCGCTGGGTGGCGTCTTTGTCACCAGCCTGGGCTACCCTTGAATACCTCTTGTCTTTTGTCGGCAACGCACGCTTATTCATGACCTCGCAAAATTCAATAGCGGCTTCAGCCAGCAATTCAGCATCTTCGATCATGCGCTCGGCACTTTTCAGGCTGGGCTGTTCAAACACAGTGAGCATTTCCAGCGAGCCTTTTACCGTCCGAAAGCGAGCCTCAAGTATTTTAAGATGAAGTTTTAGGGTTGGGTTGGATTCGCCCGGTTTAGGTTCCTTGACGGCATCAACGGGGATTTCTTGCAGGGGGTCATGCTGACAAGCCGGGTTTAATCCCTGTAAAGCCCTGCGTAATTGCTTAACATTCATGTTGACGATGTCATTCAGCCTTAAACCGCATACTACGCCGCCTTCGCTAAGCTCTATGAGCTCGTCATCCTCCAAGCTCAGCAATTCAAACAGTAGGGATCGATTAGGCACCGCGTTAAGTAAAACGCTCAGCTCGGGCCGGTCTGAAAACTTCGTCGCGACCTTCATCATATTTGAAGCCAGCTTTTTATCAATATTCAGCTGCTCTAACTCGGGTGTCCATTCGCCATGTTGCTTACTTTCTTTAAGCATTAGCAACCGCTGGCCCGTGCTTAAAAGATGCTCAACGGAGTACGGCTTGTAAGGGATAACGTGCAGGGGCGGGTAGGGTTGCAAAATCTTATCCTGCATCCGGTTGAAGGCGGCAATGTAAGCCTCTTTGACGGCGGCGGCTTTTTTGCCGGTAAAGCCCATCACCAGGAACATAAAACCGTCTTTGGTTATTTCGTAGACTGGGCGTGGTTTATCTTGCTCATCCAAATATTCAGCGAGCTTAAAATTAAGCTGGCTAAATTCTGTAGAGCATTCAAGCGTTTCGATTTTGCATAAAATGTTTTTATGCAGTTTGCCGAACGCCTCCGAGACTTTTAATGATGTGGTTTTGAGTTGATTATTTTGCGCAAAGACAAATTGCTCAGGGGTAATAACGAGGGGATTGGCTAAGGTTAAAACGGGGCGGGCCGCTTTGGCTTGAATAGCTGGATTTTGGGCTGATGTAGTCATGATTGACTCCGTATTGTTGGTTTAATTACCCGGCAACACGACTGCAATCATGGGTGCCGGACTGAGCGAAGTTGCAGTACCGGAACCAACGCACCGGCCAGTCTTGCGACTGCTCCGCCCAGCCCGACATAACGAGAGCTGAATTTTGCACATAAAAAAACCGCTTAACGCGGCGCTGTGCCGTTGGATATTTCAGGACTGCAATCCCGTCTTTCGTTTTTTGCGAAAGCGGGTTAATCTTAGGCCATGGATTGGGATGGTGTCAATAGACGCTTTGACTCTCTTGTAAAATTATTGGCGACGGTCGCCACCTGAAATGGGCAACGGTTGCCAAGAGTAAAATATAATTATCATAGAATACAAATACTTGATTATAGAGAATTGGCAACACGTTGCCAAAAAAAACTAGCGACCTGTCGCCAGTTTAGAGAAATGCTGGTAGCGCAGCGCTATTATTTAATATCTCCGACCTGTCGGAGATATTAAGCGCCCCATTAAATGCAAGTCTTTGTATTTGTGGCTATTACTGATACTTAAGGCAGTTTAAATCTCCGACCGTCAGAAAACAGGATAAAACTGAGGTTCTTTAAAATCTACTACCCGTAAGATTTTTAACCCTTATTCATATAAAATAAGCTATTGTATTTTTTAGCTGTATTTTTATTTCATGTACTTTAAACAGTTAATTTATCTCTTACGGTAGTAAGAAACTCATTAGTTAAGTTGAAGCCGCGCATTTATGCGACAGGTCGCAGAAAAAACCACATTCAACGCCAAACAGTATAAATAATACAATTACTTATGTTTATTTAAAAGATTAAGATTTGCGACGGATCGCACTTTTCCTATTGCTGACGCGTCAGCGGTTTACATCTTTACGAACTACAATTAAGGTATTGAAATATATTGTTATTTGTAACTTATGGCGGTTTCCATAATCGTTTTTTCCGCTGACAGCCGGCAAAAAGGTATTCGAATACTCTTTTAAAAAAGTGCCAAATTGGCACTTTGGATAAACCGAAACGGGTTTCGCCTGGCGCTCTGCCGTTCATCACGCAAGTGCTTGTATTGGCTGACGTGGTTAATAACTTCCGCCCAATTTCACCCGAAACCTGTTTCGCAAAATAGGCCATCTTGATCTTAGCAAAGGCATTGAAAGAGCAAGATGAATGCGCGACTGTCGCGCAAAATATGAAACGTATTTCACATTCTTATCAAGCGATATTTCAGTAAAATATTGTTTTAATTATGCTTTTTTATGAAATGACTATAAAATATATGAAACCGTTACAGAAAAGAAGCGCGACCATCGCGCAAAGTACAAGCATCCATCTAATCATTGTGATAACGCACGGTTTGATTTAAGCGTATTCTTTAAAAGTGGAAATATTTCCACTTTTAAGCATCGTCAATAGACCTGTATCCTTTGCATAGCTTGGCTTGTTGGCTTCTGAAACTGGAGACGGTTTCCGTTTTGGTACGCGCTCCGGCGAAGCGTGGAATGTTGAAAATCCATAAGCCGATTCGAATCGGCTTATGGGCTACACCGTCTGTCTTTATCAAGGTAGCGTTATGAAGAATACTTACGGTTTTGCCTTTGACGCTGCTGTACTTGGCGGCGCATACGAGCATCGTTCAGAAATTGCGCTATCTCGTTCAGCGTCCGTTTCGTTGCCTGTAGATGATCACCCTCAAAGCAGCGATTCGCGGCAAACTCCCGAACCCCTTGATTCAAGCGTTCACCATCAATAAGCTGCTTAGTCTCAAGCTCTGCGGTCAAGTGCATAACAAAGTCGCCCAGTCCTTGGATGCGTCCGGCCAGTTCATTGAAGTCGTCGTTATTCATAGCGGTCTCCCGTTTTGGTTGAAGTCGGGATTAATTTTGCATCGTGGAACCCGGTTTAGATAGATGCAGAGCTGGTTTTTGTTTGGAGATGGTCCAAGATAACCGCCCCCAATGAGCGCTAGAAATTGGGGCAGCTGACAAAAAACAGACCGCCCTTTTTGAGGAGTTAAAACCGGTATTCTTTTGGTTTTAGAACGTCATTTAAGCGTGTAATTTTCGACGTTTTTTTATTTTCGCTATGTGAAACTTAATTTATTTTTTACGTTTCGTTTTGTTCTGTTTTATTCCGTTTCATTTCATTTATCTCACGGTATATATCTCAAATATCTCACTCCTGTTCACTCTGCCGGCAAACGGATACTGAACGCGCCGATCATCATGAAAACCAGGTAAATACCGCCCATAGTCATAAAAGTCTCGGCAACGCCGACCGATGTCGCCGACGCGAAATGTTTCATCAAAAACACGCCTAACGGCGCGCCGATCATTGCACCGCCGCCAAAGCCCATAATCGCAAGCCCCGTCGCCATGCCGCGCCGATCGGGAAACCATTTGATCAGCGTCGAAACCGGCGACACATAACCCAGCCCCAAGCCGATGCCTCCCAACACGCCGTAACCCAAATACAGCAGCCAGATTGCATGCAATTGTATTCCCGCCGCCGCGATAAAAAAGCCACCGCTAAAGCAAAGCGCCGAGCAAAACATAGTGACGCGCGGCCCGACTTTTTCCAGCCACTTACCGGCAAATGCAGCCGACAACCCTAAAAACACGATAGCTAAACTGAATATCCAGCCCAAAGTGGTCAACTTCCAGTCTTCCGTCAACGACTCGGTCACGCCCAGTACCTTGGTCAACGGCAGATTAAAAACACTGAATGCGTAAACCTGGCCGATACAGAGATGCACCGCCAATGCAGCCGGCGCGACTAGCCAGCGGTTAAAACCAGGTTTGGCAATAATTCTATGTTTCGATAAAAAGGATGAGGCTAACCATGTAGACATAAGGCTTTATTCCTGTTGTTTATTAATACGTCGGAGAAATTTCTGATTTTGACTGCCCCGTCCGGTAAGCGGGCCGCGACCTCCAACTCGCCGCCCTGGCCTCAATACGACTATGCAGGGTGGAAAATATACATGTCGGTGCGTTTTTCGATCTTGGCAATTGCCGGTCGTTAACGTGCAGAACCTCAGCAAGCATCTTTTGCGACGGACCGCGTGCTTGCCGTAACTCATTGAGCGGCATCTCGGCCAGCCATGCTCGAACCTTAGCTTCGGCCCGTGCGCGTGACTCGGGCGACACTGTTCATTAATCTAGGGGGCTACATCGTTTTTTCAGGCTTATTTTTTATAAAACTTTTTGGTGTAGCAGGACATCAGCAACCCCCTGACCGTTGCAATGTCACTTTGTTTATGAATCTTACTGTCCTTATCACTCACAGTCGGCATCAGGTTTTTTGTTTCATCGGAAATATCGCTATTGCTAAACACTGAATCAGCCGCGCAATCACAGTAGGATTTGGCTTGTTCCGCAGAGCGCGTGGAACTCTCCTGCTTTATACAGCTATTAATGTAAGCTGATTTAACTTGGGATCCATTACCCTTCTCGCCGCTACATGCCGATAAGCCAAAGCATAAAGCCGTGATAAACACTAAAATTTTCTTATTCATTTTGTTCCTTATTATCGATTATTGTTATGGAACCGCATCGGGCAAACTGTTTATGACTGACATTTACATACATCAAAACAATTAAAATATTCATATGCAGTATCGCCGAGATTACACATTAGGAGCCACCTATTTTTCACCTTGATGATGTTCCGCCGATTACCGTTATTGGGCTGTCGGGGAAAGCAGCGGATATTTTGCGTGAAGCCATCCGTGCCGAGAAGGTAGGTAGATCCTTAATAAATCGATAAATGTAAAAGTCGTAGCATGGATAGTACGATTTCGCTTTTGCAAACCGCCAATCAAGACACAACATCCAATGCAATCGCTCCGGCGTGGGAACGATTAATAGGCGTTTTTTTCTACAAACTAGCCAATAAAAAATGCGTTAAGTTTGTTGCCGTCAAGATCACTGAAATAGCCGCAGTAAAAACCGGTGTCGCCGCGTGGATAAGGTGCGCCTTCATCAGTTGCCCCCAACTTCAAGGCCTTTTCGTAAACGGCATTGACTTGTTCAGCGCTATCCGCGGCAAACGCCACCATGACGCCATTGCCAGCGGTTGCCGGATTGCCATTGAAAGGTTTGACGATGCTTAAAGCCGTTTTATTTCCCGTTCCCCAGACAATAAATCTATCTGTTTCCTTGATGCGCTTTGCACCGAATTCGGCGAGCAGTGCGTCATAAAAATCCGCGGCGCGTTCGTAATTATTAGTTCCAATGGTTATATATCCGATCATAAAGGCTTTCCTAAATTGTTTCTAAACGATGATAAAGTAGTACCTAGCTGGGCAATCGATCAAGTAATTACCTGATTAAATAATTATACTGCTATTAACGGACAGATTCAGCGCTTACACATCAAACCGAATACATAAGCCGGAAGGCCGGGATTACCTGCGATTCGCCGGCACCGCTGGAATTTATCAATCCTGTATGAAACCGGCAAAAGAATCGGCAATCTGCTGTGATCCCCACAATGACTGTGGCCTGCCCTTTAAACCGGATACCCGCTTGGATTGATCGCGGAAAATAGATGCCTTGCCCTCCGAGCCACCCTAGCCCACCCACGACGGTTTAAGCATGGCAATTATGTGGAAACGGTTTTCCGGTTCGTCATCCAAAACAGCGCACTATCCAGTTTGTAGGTCGCGAACCCGACATTTGTGATTAAATTGCTTATCTCAACTTACCCTGCTGATGGACGCCATGAAACACCCTGAATTCCCGCTAACCGACGAATTAATTTATCTCAACCATGCCGCCGTAGGCCCCTGGCCTAAAAGAACCGGCGAAGCGGTAATCAAGTTTGCCGAACAAAACACCCGTTACGGCTCGCATTTTTACCCGGACTGGCTGAACAAGGAAACCGAATTGCGCGGACAGTTGCAAACGCTATTAAATGCCCGTTCCGCTGACGATATTGCGCTGATTAAAAACACTTCGGAAGCCTTGTCCTTCGTCGCTTACGGTTTGACCTGGCAGCCCGGCGATAATATTGTCTCCAGCAATGAGGAGTTTCCCTCGAACAGACTGCCTTGGGAATCCTTGGCCGATCAAGGCGTGGAATTTCGCCAAGCCGACCTGCACAGCGCCGAGACGCCGGAGGATGCTTTATTTGCGCTGGTCGATGGCAACACCCGCTTACTGACCATCAGTTCCATACAATTCGCCTCGGGCCTGCGTATGGACTTGGCAAGAATCGGCGAATTCTGCAAGCGGCACGGCATCCTGTTTTGCATAGACGCCATCCAGAGTCTGGGCGCGGTGCAATTTGACGTGCAGGCTTATCAGGCGGATTTTGTAATGGCCGACGGTCATAAATGGATGCTCGGCCCCGAAGGTTTGGGCGTTTTTTACACCACGCCCGAGGCCAGGGACAAGCTAAAACTGACCCAATACGGCTGGCACATGATGAAAGACATCCACAATTATGAAAACCAGCCGTGGGAAATTCACCCCGCCGCCCGTCGTTTTGAATGCGGCAGCTCCAATATGCTGGGCATCCATGCTTTTTCCGCCAGCTTGTCTTTATTGTTGGCATCCGGCATGGCCGCGGTCGAAGCGCAGGTTTTAGAAAAGTCCGATTATGTAAAGGATGCAATCGATAAGAACCCGCAGTTGGTCTTATTGTCGGCGAAGCAAAGTCCGCTTAAATCGGGCATTGTCATCTTTAAACACCGTACGCTTGCCAACGAGACGTTATATCAGTATTTGCAGGGAAACGGCGTGGTTTGCGCCTTGCGCGGCGGCGGCATACGATTTTCACCGCATTTTTATAATACGTTTGAGGAAATCGACCGGGCCTTTGAGTTGTTAGGCTTGTGGTAGGTACACTATTTTCTACGAAGACCTTACGAACACGAAAAGCTATTAAGCCGGGTTGATGATCCAGATATTTTCTGATGTTTGATATTCCGAACACCCAGACTGTTGTTTGTCAATACGCAATCGACCCAGCTTGCGCTTCATTAGAACTGTCTACATCATGATATATGCTGGACGCCATGAAAAGATGGCAAAACCCAAGTAACCCAATCATTACTTAATATTGATATTTTAAAACCGGATAATTATGCGAAATCGAACTAAACAATACGCAATAGTAGGTTTATTTTTTGCGTTATTACTCGGTTTACTACCCACCGCCGAAGTAATAGCCGATGATTTGCAACCGCCTCAGCAAATCATCCAAACTGTCTCGGCACAGTTGCAGCAAAAACTGAAGGACAAATCCTTTACCAGGAATTTTGCGCAAGTTACGCAATTCGTTAATGGCGTTATTTACCCCCATACCGATTTCGACAAAATCGCACCGTTAGTTCTTGGAAAGCACTGGAAAACGGCAACGGCCGGGGAACAGGAGCGTTTTAAACATGAGTTCCAGACCCTGATCGTAAGAACCTATTCCAGGGCCTTTGTTGAATATAACGACTGGACCATCCGTTTCATGCCGCTTGAAATGTCCAATGAAGCCACAAAAGTCGTCGTAAAAACAGAGATTCTGCAACCCGGCCTGCAACCTGTCGACGTCAATTACCGGATGTTCCTGACTAAAGGCGAATGGAAGGTCTACGATATTATGATTGATGGCGTGAGTCTGGTGACTAATTACCGTTCAACTTTTAATGACGAAATTCAAACCAAAGGCTCATTAAGCGCCGTTATCGATAATCTGGTTAAACGTAATGCCGAAGCGCTTTCAGCAAAAGATTCCTGATGACAGAGTTTAACCACAAGCTAAAAAACATCGTTCACACGTTGGCGCTTTTCCTTTGCATGGGCGCCATTTTGTCATTAGTCGGTTTTATTTTGGCCGGAGTAGACGGCATTTTGTGGGCGGCGGTTTTAGGTATTCTGATACTGGTTATCAGTCCGAACATATCGCCCGCTTTCATCTTTTCCATGTATGGAGGCAGATTGCTATCGGCAAACGATGCGCCCGGCCTTTATCGGGTAACGCAGGAGTTGGCCGCTCGTGCCGACCTAGCTGCGCCGCCCGAACTTTACTACTTGCCCAGTCAACTTATGAATGCATTCTCGGTGGGCACCTCGGCAAACCCGGCAGTCGGTCTTAGTGATTCGCTGCTGAATACACTGAGCATGAGAGAGATTATTGCAGTACTGGCACACGAAATCAGTCATATCCAGCATAATGATGTGCGGGTGATGACTTATGCCGATGTCCTCAACCGGATCACCCACACCTTGTCTTTGACTGGCTTTTTGTTGATTTTTTTAAATCTGCCACTGTATTTTCTGGGCTTGGTGACGATTTCCTGGTTTGCATTAGGCGTGCTGATTGTAGCGCCAACCATTATGAGTTTCCTGCAACTTTCATTATCGCGAATGAAGGAGTTTGATGCCGATCGCCAAGCCGTTTTATTAACGGGCGATCCCGAAGGTCTGGCAATGGCATTAACTAAACTGGACGTCTATGAGTCCTCGATTTTCGACATGCTGTTGGGTCGAGGCCATAGAGGATCGATTCCATCCGTCCTCAGGACGCACCCGGATACTGAAGAAAGAATAAAACGCTTATTAAGTTTGAAAAAAACCTCACAACAGGCTTTGACGCATTCAAACCATGACAGATTTTCCGTACCCGTCCATTATCAAAAATCAATCAGGAAACCGCGCCGGCATTTAGGCGGGTTTTGGTACTGACGAAGTCCGTCATTCTTGCATCATAACCTTGCCGTAGCCCGGCGGACTTGCCCATAAGGACTCCATCAATAATAACTTCCGCTGAGATTTCCTACGCTCTGCGTGGTAATCCAGTCAGGACGCTCCAGCGTCCCAAACCACAGAGCCCTCATCGTTATACACAAATACCCAAGCACACCTCGTTCCCACGTGCTACGTGGGAATGCCGTGCTGGACGCGCTGCGTCCCGTATACGCAGACCTTGCCCATGATTCGCGGCGCGTGGGAACGAGAAGTTGACGGTGTTTCGCAGGCATTTGTGTATATCGATGAGCGCGATCGTGGGAACGATGAGTTATGTTTCGGGAAGTTATTAACGACCCTATCCTAAAATAGGGCTGAATGGGCAATGACGCTGGTTTTTGACTCCATTGATTTATTTTTCAGGCACAAACTTAAGAATCACAGGGAACAGTTACTGCTCCCTGTGATTTCTAACCCCACGCCCGCAACCGGTTTAACTTAACGCCCCGGCGAATTTTGCTGACAAAATAGAATTAAGCAGGTAATTTGGTGACTTTTTTGATGCGTGCTTAACGACCCAAGCAAATAGCAATAAGGTTAGAGCGCTTATCAGCTCATTGATAAAGGATAAAAATGAACTTTAAAACCAGTTTAATAAAAATGGCAATAAAATGGACACCCAACATGCTGATTATATGGGTGGCCAATATAATACTTAAGGGCATTGCGGAATTAGTGGATTTTAATTTTGATCTCGAAGCCCGAAAATCATACGTGCAAATTCAGCTCCTCGGCGAATCTGAAACAATTGAAGTTTGGCTGGAAAATTTTACCGTTGTTAGCGATGAAGGGGGCCACAGCCTAATCATTGAACAAGCGCAATCGAACCGGATTTGGTTGAATAATTTACTATCCCGCATCGCAGGGAAAGCCTGGAAAATTCCTGTGATACCTCAATTCACGGCTGAAATTGAGCTTATTTGCGAACTGTTCAAGGCCGACAGCGCAGAAGAAGCCGAAACTCCGGCTCAGGAAGATAATGGATACGCTGGACAGGGAACTCCCCGTCCCGCTGAGAGCAAGTAATCAACCGCTATCAATTTCCAGGATGCCAGGTTATGTCTAAAGTGACACTTCTAGTTTGCACTAATTACCGTTATTCCTTGAATCACCCATCGTGCGGTGCGCGTGGCGGTGAAAAATTATTGCAACAGCTAGAGATCGCAACGGGAGGCTATGATGTCAAAGTGGAGGCGAGTTGCTGTTTTGGGCATTGCGTGGACGGGGCCGTAGTAAAAGCCGCACCTAATGGCAGTTTTTATCATAATGTCACAGAACTTGATATTGCAAAGATAGTGTCCGATGCCATGCTATTGGACGCTACGCTTGTGGATTAATCGCTACAGACGGACCCGGCATGTTGCCCGTCGCCCTTGGCTGAAAACCAGACAATATTCCTTAGAACCCAGTCAGGGACGCTGGAGCGTCACAGCCATTAAGTTAAGAAAAAAAAGCTCCCTCTCCTGCGCACTAGTTCCCAAGCTCCCGAGGCTGTGAAAGTATTATCCAAATTAGGCTAAAAATATTTTTTACCACGAAGGCACGAAGAACACGAAGTTTTCAATGTATTGAATTTAAACGATTGTTTTTCTTCGTGTCCTTCGTGTCTTCGTGGTGAATTCTTTAATTTTTTCTAAAAACGAATACTTCCACAGCCTCGGGAGCTTGGGAACCAGCGTATCTATTAACTTAATGGCAGTGACGCAGAGCCTGGGAACGATGAGTTTATGTTTCGGGACGTTATTACCGACCATACCCTTAGTGAATATGCACCTCACGCGACTTTACCGTATCGCTTCTGCGTAAAGTGTAGCGCTCTTCCAGCTCGCTTGGCATCTTCGCCCCATCGCTGTTAAGCTGAATGAGCGTCCCATCATTTTCAATATGATATTGCCGTGTGTTTGGCTCGTTACGCGGCGTTAAAACAACGGTACGCGTTTCATCATCCCAGCTATATTTGCCTTTTTCATAAAACTCCCTTGAGGAGTCTCTTGCCGGCTGAGTCACCAGCAGGTAATTGTTATTTTGTTTTAAAGACAGCGTCGTCTTAATTCCATTGCAATCGTTGCAAGGGAGATAGCCGTAAAAAACGCCATGAAACTCCAGACTCTTATCGATAGGGTTTACATGCGCGGAGTGATCTGTATTTTGCTGACTGCTATTTACCCGCGCTCTAAGATACTTTTCTTGGGCTTCAAGGTCTGTTTTTGCCATTGCCGGGTGATAAACGGAAAATAAAATACTGAATAAAATCAAAGTCCGATTTTGTTTTAATTGTTTTTTTAATGTTTGCATATCAATACCTCTTTAAATGTGTAATTCATGTTCAGTGCTTGCCGGACAACGATCACAAAGCCCGGGTTCTGTACAATGTAAGTCGGTTAGCTTAGCGCACGCCATTTACGATCAAGTCCAAGCCGGCTCCTGGCGAGCCCTTGAAGCAAGCAGGGTTAAATAAAACACCGGCCAACCTCAGACAGTGTTATCAACATCAACCGCGTTTCCCGTCCCATCGCAGGTTTTAGACGCTTTCTTAGCCGCATACATTGCTTCATCGGCTTGCCGAATCAAGGTATCGGGCTCTCCGTATTGATCCGGTCCGGATTGCACGATGCCGACGCTCAGCGTTACATTGTTCAATCGCCGACTGATTTCAGCGTTGAGACGGTTGATGTATATCTCCCTAGCCTGCTCTTCTTGGCAATTGGGCAGTATTAAACAAAATTCATCACCGCCGTAACGAAAACAGCAATCTTCTTCACGGGAAATTTGCCTGATCGCGGCTCCCACCGTGCGCAAGATATGATCGCCGTGCGGGTGGCCCTGAGTATCATTGATAGCCTTGAATTCATTAATGTCCATATAAGCAATGGATACCGGTTCGTGTCGCCGTTGAGCGATCCGCAGTGTCCGGGTCAGGGTTTCGTTCAAATAACGTACGCTTAGCAAACCTGTCAGCGAATCGACACGCGTTAACTCTTCGAGTTGATGAGTCCGCTCCATGACCTTTTCTTCCAATGCGCTGGCATAACGCTCGGATTTTTCCTTGGAAATTTCGATTTCCGAAACCAGGCTGCGGATATAGGTTTCAAATACCAGTGTGATGTCGAACAACAGCAATTTGTCGAGCGCGGCAAGCATGCCCTGACGATCTCTCTTTTCGGGGAGCGTTTCGAAAATTATTTCAAGCAGCAAGCTCTTGAGCACGTTTATCGCAGCGAGATACAGCTTCGGCTCGACACCAATACGTTTATGTACCAAGCCGATCCGGAGCCGATTGTTCACATACTCGAGATCGTACAGGCCGCTGAATAAGTCGAGCACATATCTGCGCTGCGCATTCTTCAGGCGATCCAGAGTATCCGCGTCGCCGATCAACAGCGCGATTTCGGCTACGCCGGTCTGCATTTGGTAAAAAGTTTCGACCAAGGCATCGACTCTGCCTTCAATGATTGAACGATAGTCTTTCAGCCGTTTGACATCCTCGTCGGTCAAGGCAAGCAGCAATTTACGATTCTCTATATCGAAGTCAGTAATTCGCATCTGCTCGAGTAAAGTTTGATCGGTTTGTTTCAATTCCATCTCCTAGCTATGTAATTTTCAGATTTAATCTGATATTGCTCTTATATCAAAGATGAGGTATCGGCGGTCTGATAGAAATGTCGATTTTTTTACCAAACCCAAGGCGTAACCCCGATAAACGAGAATAGCCTAAGAACCGTCAAACATAAAGCAGCATTGTTGAATCCAATCGAACCGGCGACATTGTCCCGTTCCCGAAAACGCCTAACTTCAACCCCTTGAATAGCAAGGTATTCGGATTCATAGCCGAAACCGCCGGACAACAGTTTTGATCTACGTCAAAATCTGCCTGGCTTACAACATCGCCGGCGCCGGAATTTGTTTGGCAGCCGGCGGACGAAATAAATCCCGTCAATCTGCATCAATGCCGATCCCGTCACTTATCCCTTTCCTTAATTAGCGCGTCATACCGGCATGGACTGCCGATTATCCGGAGTACATGGATGCAATCAAGGCCTTGCCATCCTTGGCTTCCGGATGCCGGCAATCCCTACCGGCATGACGTATTGGACATTTTCGTTAAACTGATGGGTGTTAAGCGATGATAACGGGATGACTAAACCGGCATTAAATCGGTAAAATAGCGGTTTTTTATTGCCCAGCCCCTTAAATCATAATGCGTACTACTCAATTCCCGCTCAATACCGTTAAAGAAACTCCGGCCGATGCTGAAATAGCCAGCCATCAATTGATGATCCGCGCCGGGCTGATCCGCAAACTGGCCGCCGGTCTTTACACTTGGTTGCCCTTGGGGCTGCGGGTTATGCGCAAGGTCGAGAAAATCACCCGCGAAGAAATGGAAAAAACCGGGGCGCTGGAAGTGTTGATGCCCGGCCTGCAACCCGCCGAACTGTGGCAGGAAACCGGACGCTGGGAACAATACGGCCCGGAACTGGCGCGCTTAAAAGACCGTCATGACCGCGATTTTTGCCTAGGTCCCACGCACGAAGAAATCATTACCGATCTGGCGCGCAACGAGATCAAAAGCTACAAGCAACTGCCGATCACTTATTACCAGATTCAATCCAAATTCCGCGACGAAATCCGGCCCCGTTTCGGCGTGATGCGTTCGCGCGAATTCATCATGAAAGACGCCTATTCGTTTCATTTGGATCATGAATCGTTGCAGCACACCTACGATGCGATGCATCAGGCCTATAGCAACATCTTTAACCACTTAGGCTTGAATTTCCGCGCGGTCGTCGCCGATTCCGGCTCTATCGGCGGCGCGGTATCGCATGAGTTCCATGTGCTGGCCGATTCCGGCGAAGATGCGATAGCGTTCTCGACCGACAGCGACTATGCGGCCAATGTCGAAAAAGCCGAAGCGGTGATGCCTGCCGGTTCCCGCGGGGCGGCTACCGAAGCATTGACGTTGGTCGATACGCCCAACCAGCACAGCATCGATGAAGTCTGCGGCTTTTTAAACATCCCCGCCACGCAATGCCTCAAGACCTTGATCGTTAAAGGCGAGGAAGACACGCTGGTCGCGCTGCTATTAAGAGGCGACCATAACCTGAACGATATTAAAGCGATCAAAATCGACGGCATCGCCTCGCCGCTTGAATTCGCCGGCGACGAGCAAGTCCTTAGCGCCTGCAACTGCAAGCCCGGTTCTATCGGCCCGATAGGCCTAAAGATCAAGATCATTGCCGACCGCAGCGTGACCTTGATGTCCGATTTCGTTTGCGGCGCAAATCAGGACGGCAAGCATTATCAAGGCGTCAACTGGGAACGCGATCTGCCGGTTCCTGATCATATCGCCGACCTGCGCATGGTGGTCGAAGGCGACCCCAGCCCGGACGGCAAAGGTCAAATCACCTTGGCTCGCGGCATTGAAGTCGGCCATATCTTCCAGCTGGGCACCAAGTACAGCGAGGCGATGAAAGCCGGCGTCATCAACGAAGGCGGCAAGAACCAAATCATGACCATGGGCTGTTACGGCATCGGCATTTCCCGCGTTGTCGCCGCCGCGATCGAGCAGAACCATGACGACAAAGGCATCATCTGGCCGACCAATCTTGCGCCGTTCCAGGTCGCGCTGTGCCCGATGAACATGCACAAATCGGAACGCCTGAAAGAAGCCTCGGAGAAGCTGTACCGAGAGTTGCTGGCAGCCGGAATCGATGTATTGTTCGACGACAGGAAAGTCCGCGCCGGGTTTATGTTTTCCGACATGGAACTGATCGGCATCCCGCACTGCATCGTAGTGGGCGACCGGGGACTCGATTCCGGCACGGTTGAATACAAGGGCAGAACGGCTGAAGCGAACGAGGAAATCCCGTTTGCGGAGGTTATTGATTTTTTGAAAGCGAAGTTGGGTTAACGCATAAAACCACGAAGACACGAAGGACACGAAGTTTTTATCTTGGCTTTTCTTCGTGAACTTCGTGGTGAATAAACATCCATTTTATTCACCCCCAATCAAATTCAGCGTCCTTTCCGGCAAGCTCTCCGTAGTCCCGCCTTCCAGATGCAAGCGCGCATCTTCATGCACGGTCGTCATAAACCGGATTAACTGCATCTCGTGCTGCATTTTCTGCTCGAAATCTTCCGCTTCCCACATTTTGTTCAGCAGGTATTTCGCATGATGATGAATGGTGAAGGCGACCGCCTCGGGCAGATGGGTGTAGCTGGCCTGGATTGAAGCTTTAAGCTGGTCCAGAGCGGCCAGATACTGTTTGTAGTCTTTAACGTCCTGTCGGCACTTGGTTTTAAACATCGATAGTTCGGCATCGTGTTTGGTTCTCAGCAGGCTGATGTCGTGCTCCAGTTGCACACTTTTCTTTTTTAATTCGGCTTCCAAGGCTTTTTCGGCCAGGACACGGGCATGTTTAAGCTTTGCCTGATCGCCCTGACTTGCCAGCTGCCATTTCAGGTTTTGATCTTTAGCCGAATGGAACAGCTGAATAATTTTATTTAAGATAGTCATGCGCTAAACAAGAGTGGCGATTTTTTTCTGCAAGATTAACAAGGCTTCAATGTCCTGCCGGTTTCGATAGCGGGCATGGTCTTGTTGCAGTTGCTGATAAGCGGCTCCCGGCAGTTTTACCTTGATCGACAACAGGTCTTGGTCGATGGCTTTGGACAACGAGCGAATGTGTTTGCGGTTATTCCGTTTCAGCAGGCGTTTTCTGCTTAATTCATTAAAATACTTTATTTGCCTGGTTTTAAAATAAAACAAGCGCTTAACCTGATCCTGCCTGGCCTGGGCAAACCACAAACGTCGTTGTGCCCGCTGTTTGAAGGAACAATAATCCAAAACGGAGCGAACGGTTATTTTAACAGCGCCCCATAGGCCGGCGATTATCAGCATAGCAAACGCGCTTAACAGCATTGCCGTTCCCAGCAGCGTTAACACACCGGGCAAACCGGGGACGGCTAAGCGCAATAACAGCTCCACCAATAAAAACACCGGCAATGACGCCAAAATCAACAACAGGGAAATTCTAATAATCAAAATAAAAACCGTGAAACCCGGAAAGCCGCCCCGGCAGGCGCGCTGGGTATTGTACCCAACTTTCTGTCGAAAATTTAATCAGCCCCTACAATTGACTGACAACTGAGGACACTTGTTCATCATAAAGCGCGGCGATTAAATTAGCCTGATAAACCATGCCCACCAGGCGATTTTCGCTGTTCACTATCGGAATCTGCCGGTAGCCTTGGCTCGACATCAATGAAATAAGATCGGCGATGTGGGCGCTTTCAGGCAACACGGTAACCGAAGTGGTCATCATATGGCCGACTGATTCCGGTTTATCGGTCGATACATAGGGCGTACGACGTATAAATGCCCGAAACCTGTCCTGGAAACTTTCATAAGCGCCCAGATTAATAAATTTAAAAAAATCGTTCCAAGTAATGATGCCGATCACCCGTCGGGCTCTATCAATAACCGGCATGGCTTTGAGTTTTTGCTTATGCATGATTTTCCAGGCATCTTCGACTTCCGTCCCGTATTCGACAGCCGGCACGTCCCTGATCATAATATCCGCGCAGGTGATATTGCCCCTAAAGCGTTTAAAACGCCTCGCCTCTGCATCGGTAAGCAGTTTACGCAGATCTCCCGCCGAAACATCCATAAACATATCCATGTTTTCCAGCGCCAACTTCAAATCCTGATCCGAAATGCCGGTTTGCTGAGCAGGTTTAACCACGGCGCTTTTATTGGCAATTATTGGATAGTCATGTCGCAACAACCAGCGGTTAATCACTATCGCCATAACCAGCATGACTAACACATTTAAGCCCACCGGCGTCAGCACAAAACCATAACCGATAGCGCTCATAGGATCGCCAGCCAGAATGGGAGTAATTGCTGTCGCAGCGCCGGGAGGATGCAGGCAACGCAGCAACAGCATCGCAAAAATGCTACCGCCAACCGCGCAGGCCGATGCTAAAGCAATATCGGTAAAACACTGGGCGCAAGCAACGCCGACAATAGCGGATATTAATTGTCCGCCAAAAAATGACCACGGCTGCGCCAACGGGCTGTTAGGAAGAATAAATAAAATAACCGCGGAAGCGCCCATGGAGGCGACGATAATCGGGTAAGCAGCGCCAATACTTAATTTCTGGGTAACCAGCGCCATAATTAAGATGGTGCTGAAACTGGAAATAACAGATAGGAGCTTGCCTTTAAGACTTAAATTTACCGGATCAACGGTTATGAAACGGATCAGCTGACTGATATTCATCATTACATTAAACTTCCCGCTTACATTAGTATGTACTGTTACGCACTGTCCATTTCAGTCTCGAAAAAAAACAGCACACCGATTAGACCGGCTCATTGTCCGAAAATCGTGTTCCCCGCATAAAAATATCCTATGTAGGACGTACCGTGCGCGCCTCATCGGCCGCATAACATCAGTTACTAATACGGTCGGCTCCCGATGAGTCAAGTATAAAGCAATCAAACCGATATTTCAGGACTAGCGCATTTAAAGCAGAGGATATTTAGCAGAGGATATTTATAAGCCTGTTTCTCAATCATTCCGCTATGTTTTTAATGCTAAAATAAAACAATCGACAAAGCCGTTTTACCTAACCTAAAATTCCTACATATTAAAATAATGAATAGATTAAGAAATAAAATCCGCGACATCCCCGACTTTCCAAAACCCGGCATTATCTTCAAGGATATTACGCCGCTGGTAAAAGATCCCGCCACGTTGAGACTTGCCGTTCATCAATTATTGCAGCCTTTTTTAGGCAGAAATATTACCGCTGTTGCCGGCATGGAAGCGCGCGGTTTTATCTTCGGTTCTTTGGTCGCCTGGGAATTAGGACTGCCATTTATACCGCTGAGAAAACCGGGCAAGCTACCTTATGACGTACAAAGCGTATCGTATGACCTTGAATATGGCTCGGCCACGCTGGAAGCCCATATCGATGCCTTTGATGCGAATGATCGTGTGCTGTTAATTGACGACCTGCTGGCTACCGGCGGAACGGCAAAAGCCAGCTGTGAATTGGTCGAGCAATTGGGCGCAAAGGTAGAGGCTTGCGCATTTGTGGTGGAACTGGATTTCCTGGAAGGGAGAGAAAAGCTGGGAAATTACGAAGTCCATTCTTTATTGCATTATTAAAGAGGCGAAGGGCAAAAGACGAAAAAACCAGACTCGCGACCGCTCTTTGCCTTTAGCCTTGCCCCCATCGCCTTCCTTACCTGCGACTTTTTGATTTTTTCAATTTATCCACTTTAACACCGGCATCTTCAAACGATTTGGCGGTGTTATCAAATGATTGAGCGACGCTGCTGAATGAATATCGAGCTTGTACTAAGTCTTTCGTATCCGCATCCATGCTCAGCGCAAAACCCGCCTTATTGCTGGCATCGCCGGACGAACCGTGACCTGAAGCCGCGTCTTTATCTCCCTCAGGCGCTTCGTCGTCAAGACCGTCGACATCAGACGCCTCCGCCTTGCCATCCGTAGCCAGATTATTACGCCATTGCAAAAAAGATTCCCGCGTAAATACATAAGGATCCAAGGCGGCTTCATCAATAAATTTCAATGCGCCTTCCGCGCTGGCTCGTGTATTCAGCATCGATACCAGTTGCACAGGCATGCCTATATAACTGGCGGGGTTTGCCGCCGTATCGAATATTGCGCCCGGAATGCCGCGCGAAGTTGACGGACCAAGAAGAGGCAGCACCAAATAAGAACCCTGCGGCACTCCCCATACTGCAAGAGTCTGATCAAAATCTTCCTCGTTTTGCTCCAGTCCTACGTGCTTGGCTACATCAAACAGTCCAGCCAAACCTACTGTAGAATTGATGGCAAACCGTCCGGTATCTTCAGCGCTTTGTGAAAATTTAGCCTGTAAAACATCGTTGATAACCACATTGACGTTTTTCAGGTTATTAAAAAAGTTAAAAACCCCCGTTTGCATAAACTGCGGGGTTATCCATTTATAGGCATTTGAAATAGGCTCAGCGACATAATTATCAACGTGATCGTTAAAACCAAACATTTTCCTGTTAAAGTTCTCATAAGGATCGGCCTTGTTTGCTACAGTTGACTGTTCGGCAACGCCTGTTGTGGCACAGCCGCTCAGAGCAATGGCGGCTCCGATCAGCAGACCTGAAAATGTTTGTTGTATTTTAACGCTACGATTGCCGTTGTGTAGTCTGTTCATTGGCATAAAACCTATTGTTTTGAATAATTGTCAATTTTTTCATTGATCTTGGTTATTAAAGCGTCAAATCCTTCGCGCTGTAGAATAGTGGTGTATTCCGACCTTTTCAAGGCCAAATCGCTTACACCATTGGCGATGATGTTAATAATTCGCCAGCTATTGCCCTTCTCTTTTAGCATATAATCGAACTTAACGGGCTTGTCGTCAGGCACAACAAAATGGGAATGCACGACAACTCCGCCTCTCGTTGTTTCTTCTTCCGAATCAAATACAAATGATTCCCCCGAATAATCTTTAAAGTTGTGCGCGTAAGAAGCGATACTCAATCGACTGAACACATCAGCCAGCTTTTGCTGTTGCTCTTCGGATAATTTCTCCCACTCTTTACCGACCACAATGCGGGCGATTTTTGTCAGCTCGTGGCTGTTGGAAACAGGATCCTTCAGTTTTTCATATCGTCCTGCGTAGCCTAGTTTCTTGCCATCCTTCATTACCGCAATAAGGTCGGACTGAAACTTCTCTACGACTTGTCTTGCCGTTGCACCGCCTTCATCCGCAGCAAAAGCATTCACTGCCCCCAATAAAAGGAACATAAAAACGAACGCCAATTTCATATTTTTTAAAACCATAATTAAAAAACCCCGGAAAAAAAATTTAAATCAGACAAAAGACCAAAGGCTAAAAACCGCCACCTTTAGCCTTTAACCTAAATAAATTTTAATCGACAATTTCCACTCTTACAGGAATTCCTGCAATAGTTGATGACAACTTTTCTTTTGCGTACTCAGGCGTAGCCTCCGGCACCATTGCACCCTCGGTTTTTGGACCTCTAATTGAGGTCCATAACGCCTTCAACGGATGGCTTAACAAATCTTCAACAGCCGTCGCTTCATAACCGCAATGCGCCATGCAGCTTGCGCATTTAGGGTTATTAACCGTGCCGTATTTATCCCAAGGCGTCGTATCTAAAAGCTCCTGGAAAGTTGAAACATAACCTTCATCCGCCAGTAAATAACAAGGTTTTTGCCAGCCAAACACATTACGGGTCGGATTGCCCCATGGCGTACAATCGTAGTTTTGGTTGCCTGCCAGGAAATCCAGGTATAACGCCGAATGATTTAATTTCCAGTTGCGTTTTTTACCTATTTTAAAAATGCCTCGAAATAAATCCTTAACATCGCTGCCTTTAATAAAAACATCCTGCTGGGGCGCATGCTCATAACTGAAACCGGGGGCAATAGTCACACCTTCAACGCCAAGCTCCATCGCATAATCAAGAAAAGCGGCAACTTCCTCGGCGTTTTCACCTTGAAACAGCGTGCAATTAACGGTCACTCTAAAGCCTTTTTCCAATGCCACTTTAATGGCTTCAACAGCTCGCTCGAAAACGCCTTCCTGACACACGGATGTATCGTGCCTTTCCTGCATACCATCCAAATGGATTGAAAAAGTCAGATAAGGAGACGGCTTATAATCGTCAATTCTCTTTTTCAACAACAGCGCATTGGTACATAGATAAACAAATTTCTTACGCGCAATGATCCCTTCGACAATTTGCGGCATTTCTTTATGAATAAGCGGCTCGCCTCCCGGAATCGACACCATGGGTGCATCGCATTCGTCTACAGCCTGCATGCATTCTTCAAATGAAAGACGCTTATCGAGAATATCATCGGAGTAATCGATTTTACCACAGCCCGCGCAGGCCAAGTTGCAACGAAACAAAGGCTCAAGCATCAGCACCAAAGGATATTTCTTAACCCCTTTCAACTTCTGCTTAATCAAATAACTACCTACAGTCAACTGCTGACGTAAAGGAACTCCCACAAGCAAACCCT
>Ga0208753_100227_pt1 | contig 27384 bp, 29 predicted proteins | sample LakWasMet37_LOW7_2_FD_183877 | JGI IMG/M metagenome (GOLD analysis project Ga0208753, IMG submission 183877) | Freshwater sediment methanotrophic microbial communities from Lake Washington under simulated oxygen tension - Sediment Metagenome... | ecosystem: Environmental > Aquatic > Freshwater >... | reverse complement strand
GCGGCGGGCTGATCCGCGATGCCGGCAGCACGGCGCAGAAGGAAGAACTGCTGCCGGCCATCGCCGGCGGCGAACTGATGCTGGCACTGGCACACTTCGAACCCGGCGCCCGCTACGAACTCGATCACGTCGCCACCACCGCGACCGCGGCGGGCTCAGGTTGGCAGCTCGACGGCGCCAAGGCCGTCGTGCTCGGCGCGCCGTCCGCCGACAAGCTCATCGTTTCCGCCCGGGACGGCAAAGGCATTTCGTTGTTCCTGGTCGACGCCAAGGCGCCCGGCGTCACGCTGCGCGCCTATCCGACGCAGGACGGCGCCCGCGCCGCCGACATCAGACTGACCAAGGTCACGGTCGGTGCCGATGCGCTGATGGGCGCCGCCGGCGGCGCGCTGCCGGCCATCGAGCGCGCGGTCGACTACGCCAATGCGGCGCTCTGCGCCGAGGCCGTCGGCATCATGTCGGCGCTCAACGAGATCACGCTCGAATACCTCAAGACGCGCAAGCAGTTCGGCGTGCCGATCGGCAAGTTCCAGGCGCTGCAGCACCGCATGGCCGACATGGTGATCGCCACCGAGCAGGCCCGCTCGATGGCCACCCTGGCCGCGGTGCGCGTCGACTCGACCGATGCCGCCGAGCGCAGCCGCTCGGTCGCCGCCGCCAAGGCCTACGTCACGCAATCGGCACGCGTGGTCGGCCAGCAGGCCGTGCAGCTGCACGGCGGCATGGGCGTGGTCGATGAGCTCAACGTCGCGCATTATTTCAAGCGCCTGACCATGATCGGGCTGGCCTTCGGCGACGCGGACTACCACCTCGGCCGCTTCAGCGACACGCTTCTGGCCGCCTGAAGATGGCTGGAATCATCAACCGCCGCGACCTGGAATTCCAGCTCTTCGAAGTCCTCGATACCGAAGCCCTGACCGCCCGCCCGCGTTACGCCGAGCACAGCAGGGAGACCTTCCTCGCCGTGCTCGACACTGCCGAGGCCATGGCCGCCGAGCAGTTCGCGCCGCACAACCACAAGGCCGACGCGAACGAGCCGACCTTCGACGGCACGCGCGTCAGCATGATCCCCGAGGTCAAGGAAGCGCTGAAGCTCTTCTGCGAGGCCGGCTTCATCGCCGCGGCGCACGATTTCGAGCGCGGCGGCATGCAGTTGCCGGTGGTCATGACGCAGGCCGCCTTCTCGCTGTTCAAAAGCGCCAACGTCGGCACCGCGGCCTATCCCTTCCTCACCATCGGCAACGCCAATGTCATCCACCGCTTCGGCAGCGAGGCGCAGAAGAAGAAGTACCTCGAACCGCTGCTGGCCGGCCGCTTCTTCGGCACCATGGCGCTGACCGAGCCGCAAGCCGGCTCGAGCCTGTCCGACATCACGACCACGGCGACGCCCAATGCCGACGGCACGTATTCGCTCAGCGGCAACAAGATCTTCATTTCCGGCGGCGACCACGAGCTGTCCGAAAACATCGTCCATCTGGTGCTGGCCAAGATCCCCGGCGGGCCGCCGGGAGTCAAGGGCATTTCGCTGTTCATCGTGCCGAAATTCCGCGTCAATGACGACGGCACGCCGGGCGCCAGAAACGACGTAACGCTGACCGGCCTGATCCACAAGATGGGCTATCGCGGCACCACCTCGACCATGCTGGCCTTCGGCGAGCGGGGACAGTGCATCGGCGAACTGGTGGGCGAGGCGCACAAGGGCCTCTCCTACATGTTCCACATGATGAACGAGGCCCGCATCGGCGTCGGCATGGGCGCCGTGATGCTCGGCTACCGCGGCTACCTGGCCTCGCTCGACTATGCGCGCGAGCGCCCGCAGGGGCGAGCGCCGACCAACAAGAACCCGGCCGAGCCGCAAGTGCCGATCATCGAGCATGCCGACGTCAAGCGCATGCTGCTGGCGCAGAAAGCCTATGTCGAGGCGGGCTACGCGCTGTGCCTGTATTGCGCCCGGCTGGTAGACGAACAAAGAGTCGGCGCTGACGACACGGCGAAACTGGAAGCCGGGCTGCTGCTCGACCTGCTGACGCCGATCGCCAAGTCCTGGCCCTCGCAGTGGTGCCTCGAAGCCAACAGCCTGGCGATCCAGATCCACGGCGGCTACGGCTACACCCGCGAATATCCGGTCGAGCAGTTCTACCGCGACAACCGCCTCAATCCCATCCACGAGGGCACGCACGGCATCCAGGCGCTGGACCTGCTCGGGCGCAAGGCGGTCATGAACGACGGCGCGGCGATGAAGCTGTTCGTTCGCGAGGCGCAGCAGACCGTCGCCGCGGCGAAGACGGATGCGGTCCTCGCCGGCTATGCCGCCGAGCTGGAGGCCGCGCTGGGCGAGACTGCGACCACGCTTCAGGCGCTCGGCCCCGTGCTGGCGAGCAATCCGACGCTGGCGCTGGCCAACGCCGTGCTCTTCCTCGAAGCCTTCGGCCATACCGTCATCGCCTGGATCTGGCTGCGCCAGGCGCTGGCGGCACAACGCGGACTGCAAACCGGTGCGGTTGCCGACGCGGCCTTCTATCGTGGCAAACTGGCGGCCTGTCGCTGGTTCTACCGCTGGGAGCTGCCCAAAACGAGGCAGTGGCATGAACTGCTGCGCAGCCTCGACGACACCACGCTGACCATGCCACTGGAATCCTTCTGACGCTTATACCTTCCATGAACCACCCCAACATCCTCGTCACCGACAGCGACGGCATCGTCAGCATCGAGATCAGCCGCCGGGACAAAAAGAACGCCATCACCGGCGACATGTATCGTGCGATGAGCAATGCCCTGTCCCATGCCCGCGATCAGCACCACGTCCGGGTGGTGCTTATCAGGGGGCAGAGCGACCTGTTCACCGCCGGCAACGATCTCGGCGATTTTCTGCATCGCAAGGCGGGCGACCCCAGCGCGGCGATTCCCTTCCTGCACCTTCTGTCCGCCTTCGAAAAGCCGCTGGTGGCGGCCGTCGCCGGTAATGCCGTCGGGATCGGCACGACCATGCTGCTGCACTGCGACCTGGTCTATGCCGCCGACAACGCGAAGTTCCAATTGCCCTTCGTCAATCTAGCCCTGTGCCCCGAGGCGGGTTCGAGCCTGCTGCTGCCTCGCGTCGCCGGGCACCAGCGCGCCGCCGAGCTGCTGCTGCTCGGCGAGCCCTTCGATGCCGCAACGGCCTGCGCCGCGGGCTTCGTCAATCGCGTGGTCGCCGCCGACCAGTTGTTGGAGACGGCGCGGGCCGCGGCAAGGAAGCTCGCCGCGCAGCCGGCTCAGTCGCTCGCCGTGACCAAGGCCTTGATGAAGCGCCCGCCCGAGCGCAGCGCCATCGAGGCCATCGACGAAGAAGCGATCTTCTTTGCCGACCTCGTCGCCGCCCCGGCGGCCAAGGAAATTTTCAACGCTTTCCTCGAGAAGCGCCCCGCCGATCCGGCAAAGATTCACGGAGCATGAACATGAGCCTCAACATACCGGTCGATTTCAAGCCGCTCAAGCGCGGCGGCGGCTACCTCAGCAGCCTCGGCCCCTGGTACTACCGCATCGACGAGACGAAGGGCGACAGGGGCCAACTGGTGCTCGCCATCCGCGTCGAGGACCGCCATACCAACATCCGCCACATCGCCCACGGCGGCTTCCTCGTCACCATCGTCGACACGGCGCTGGGCATCGTCGTCTCCAGCTCGCGCGAGCCGGCGCAGCCCATCGTCACCGTGAGCCTCACCACCAATTTCATCGCCCCGGCCTCCCCCGGCGACTGGGTCGAGGCCCATGTCGACATCGACCGCATGGGCGGCCGCCTGGCCTACGCCAGTTGCCGCCTGCTGGTCGGCGCGCGCTGCATCATGACCGGCAGCGGCGTGTTTGCGCTGATGAAACCGGTGGTCCCCAAGGAACAAACCGACGGCTGAGTTGCCGCCGCGCCCACCGCTGCCGCCGCTCCATCCCAGACACAAGGCCCCCATGTCCGCCAGAGATCCCTTCATCCCCGCCGATCCCGACTTCGCCGCGACCATTCGCCGCGGCACGCTGGGCATGCCGATCGCACGCTTCTTCGGTGTCGAGTTCACCGAGATCGGCCCCGGCCATCTCGAAGCGGTGCTGCCCTACCGCGACGACCTGAGCTACCGGCCGGGCCACTTCCAGGGCACCGCCGTTTCCGCCGTCGCCTATTTCGCGGCGACATCGGCGCTGGGCACCCTGCTCGCGGCCGACCGCATCGGCCTGACGCTGGACCAGAACGTGCGCTTTCTCGCGCCTGCGGTGGGCGAGCGGCTGGTCGCGCGCGGCCGCGCCATCAGCGCCGGCTACTCGGTCAGCGTCGGCGCGTCCGACGTCTATGCGGTGAAGGACGGCAAGGAAACGCTCTGCGCGACGGCGCAGGTCACGGTGCGCAACGTCGACCGCAAGAAACTGGAAGGCTGACGTGCAAAAGATCCATGTCCTGCTGAAGAAGGAAGAACTCGACGCGCAGCGCCTCGAAGGCAAGGTGGTGGTGGTGCTCGACATCCTGTTCGCCACCTCGTCCATCGTCACCGCGCTGGCCCATGGCGCCACGGAAGTCATCCCGACGCTGGACGGGCGCGCGGCACGGGAGGCGGCAAAGCAATTCCCCGCCGGCTCCTACGTGCTGTCCGGCGAGCTCAACGCCGACACGCTGGAGGGCTTCGTCCATCCGACACCCAAGGCGCTGCTGGCCGAGGGCATCGCCGGCCGCCGCCTGATCTACTGCACCACCAACGGCACCGTGGCGCTGGCCAAGTCGAAGGGCGCCGCCCATGTCTATGCCGCCGCGCTGCTCAACGGCCGCGCCGTGGTCGAGCACATCGTCGCGAACCATCCGGAAAGCACCATCCTGATCGTCTGCTCCGGCTCGGCCGACAACTTCAACCTGGAAGACTTCTACGGTGCCGGCTATCTGGTTTCGCTGTTCCGTCACCGTGCCGTGGACGCCGACTATTCGGATGCGGCGCTGGCCGCGGAACTGCTGCACGACCATTGCGACGGCCTCGATGCGCTGCGCCGCGCCCGCGTCGGCCGCATGATGCTGGCGCGCCGGCTCGACGCCGAAGTGGCCTTCGCCGCGCAGGAAAGCTGCTACGACGTGGTGCCGCTGCTGCAGGACGGCGCCCTTCGTTCCGTCCGAGTCCCGTCCGACCCATCCCGAGGCACGCCATGAGCAAGACATACAAGTACTACTGGGAAGATTTTCCGATCGGCAAGGTCCGCGAATTCGGCGGCATCACCATTACCGCCGAAGAGATCATCGACTTCGCGAAGAAGTTCGATCCGCAGCCCTTCCATCTTTCCGAGGAAGGCGGCAGGAACAGCCTGTTCGGCGGCCTCTGCGCCAGCGGCTGGCACACCTGCGCGCTGGCCATGCGCATGATGTGCGACGAATACCTGCTGGAAACCGCCAGCCTCGGTTCGCCCGGCCTCGAGAACATCCGCTGGCTGAAGCCGGTGCGTCCCGGCGACACGCTGCGCGTGCGCTCGGTGGTGATCGAGGCGCGCCCGATGGAAAGCAAGCCCCACGTCGGCCTGGTCCTCGTGCGCTGGGAGGTGCTCAACCAGAACAACGAGGAAGTCGCGCAAATGGAAGGCTACGGCATGTACCGCCGGCGCAATCCGGGACAGCCCAAAGACGCCGACGCATGAGTCCCGCCGAACTGATCGAACAGCCCTTCGGCACCTATGGCGAGCTGATCCGCGCACAGGCCCGCAGCCGCCCCCACCACCTCGCGCTGATCGAGGACCGGCGCACAGTCTCCTTCGCCACGCTGGACGCGATGATGGATCGCGTCGCGGCGACGCTGCAGCGCGACAGCATCCGGCCCACGGAGGCCGTGGCGATCTGCGCCGGGACGTCGCTCGAATATGCGGCGGTGTTCCTCGGCGCCCTGCGCGCCGGTGTCGCCGTGGCGCCGCTGGCGCCCTCCTCGACCGCGCAGAGCCTGGTGGACATGGCGGCGAATGCCGAAGCCAGATTGATGTTCGTCGACGCCGCCACGGCGCAGCGGCTTGCGACGGAGCGTGGCGATATCGGCGCGCGCTTCATCACCCTCGACGACGTTGCGGCCGGCGAGCCCTTCTCGCGCTGGCTGGCCCCTGCCGGCGCCATGCCGCAGCCGGTGGACGTCCGCCCGGAGTGGCCGTTCAACATCATCTATTCCTCAGGCACCACCGGCACGCCCAAGGGCATCGTGCAACCCCACGGCATGCGCTGGTCGCACGTGCAGCGCGCGCGGCCGCAGGGCTACGGCCCGGATGCGGTGACCCTGATCGCCACGCCGCTCTACTCCAACACCACGCTGGTCAGCTTCTTCCCCACCGTCACGCTGGGCGGCACGGTGGTGCTGATGGCGAAGTTCGATGCCACGCGTTATCTCGCGCTGGCCGAGCAGCACCGTGCCACCCACACCATGCTGGTGCCGGTGCAGTACCAGCGCCTGATGGCCCATCCCGACTTCGATCGCTACGACCTGTCCAGCTTCCGCATGAAGCTGTGTACCAGCGCGCCTTTCGCGGCGGCGCTCAAGGCCGACATCCTCAAGCGCTGGCCTGGCGGACTGGTCGAGTACTACGGCATGACCGAAGGCGGCGGCACCTGCATCCTCGTCGCGCACGAGCATCCCGACAAGCTGGCCACCGTCGGCGCGCCGGCCGAGGGCCACGACATCCGCCTGATCGACGAAGCCGGCCGCGAAGTGTCGCGCGGCGAGATCGGAGAGGTCGTCGGCCATTCGCCGGCGATGATGAGCGGCTATCACCGCCAGCCCGACAAGACCCGCGAGGCCGAGTGGTACGCGCCGGACGGCAAGCGCTTCATCCGCACCGGCGACGTCGGCCGCTTCGACGAAGACGGCTTTCTGACGCTGATGGACCGCAAGAAGGACATGATCATTTCGGGCGGCTTCAACGTCTATCCCAGCGATCTCGAAGCCGTGCTGATCCAGCACCCCGCCGTGAATGAAGCCGCGGTGGTCGGCGTCGCCTCGGAGCGTTGGGGCGAAACACCGGTGGCTTTCGTTGTTCTAAAAGTCGGCGCTGGCGATACGGTGAGATTTACGGCGATGCAGATTCAGGACTGGGCCAACGAACGCCTCGGCAAGACCCAGCGCCTCGCCGCCGTCGAGATCGTCGACAACCTGCCGCGCAGCGCGATCGGCAAGATCCTCAAGCGCGAACTGCGCGACAATTTCGTCCCCGCCGCACCCCTCTGACTGGCCCCGAAAGGACAGACCATGGAATTCAGCACCCTCGAAGTCACGCTCGACGCAGGTGTCGCCACCATCGCACTCAACCGGCCCGACAAGGCCAACGCCATGAGCGAGCCGATGTGGTACGAAATCGAACAGGCGATGGAGTGGCTCGACGCGACGCCAGAAGCCCGCGTCGGCGTGCTGGTCGGCCGCGGCAAATACTTCACCTCGGGCATCGATCTTTCGCTCCTGATGGGCCTCGGCGCCAAGATCGAGGACGACTGCGACGGCCGCCGCCGCGAAAAGCTGCGCCGCCTGATTCTCAGGCTGCAGGACACGCTGAGCTCCATCGAGCGCTGCCGCAAGCCCGTGCTGGCGGCTGTGCACGGCGCCTGCATCGGCGGCGGCATGGACCTGATCACCGCCTGCGACATGCGCTACTGCTCGTCGAATGCGTACTTCACGGTCAAGGAAATCGATGTCGGCATGACCGCCGACGTCGGCACCCTGCAGCGCCTGCCGCGCCTGATCGGCGAAGGCATGGCGCGCGAGCTGGCCTACACCGGACGCAAGGTGGATGGCATCGAAGCGCAGCGGCTGCACCTGGTCAACCACTGCTTCGAGAACCCCGAGGCACTCCACGCCGGCGTCATGGACATCGCGCGGACCATCGCGGCCAAGTCGCCCCTGGCCATCCGAGGCTGCAAGGAGATGATCACCTACGGCCGCGACCATTCGGTGGCCGACGGCCTCAACTACATCGCCACCTGGAACGCCGCGATGCTGCTGTCGAAGGACTTGTTCGAAGCCGGCGCCGCGAACATGCAGAAGCGCGATCCGGTTTTCAAGGACTGAGTCCGTGGAACATTTCCACGCGGCCCTGCCCAGCGGAATCAGGCTGCATTGCGTGGCTGAAGGCGCGGCCGACGCGCCGCTGATGCTCTTCATCCACGGCTTTCCCGAGTTCTGGTACGCCTGGCATGGCCAGCTCGAGGAATTCGGCAGGGATCACCGCGCCGTGGCCTTCGACCTGCGCGGCCACAACCTATCGGACAAGCCCGAGGGCGTCGACGCCTATCGCGTCAAGCCGCTGCTGCAAGACCTGAGGCAACTGATCGAGCATCTGCAAACGGGCAAGACAGACAAGTCCTGCATCGTAGTCGCCCACGACTGGGGCGGCGCCATCGCCTGGACCTTCGCCGCCGCCTTCCCGCAGTATGTGAAGAAACTCGTCATCATCAACGCCCCGCATACCGTACCCTTCGCCCGCGCGCTGGCGAGCGACCCGGCGCAGCAGGAAGCCAGCAACTACATGCTGCTGCTGCGGCACCCCAAGGCCGAGCGCGTGCTGCAAGCCGGCAACTACGAGCGCCTGCTGAAGATGTTCAGCCGCACGGCAGACGGCCATTGCGCGCTGACCGACGAGGAAATCCCGCTTTACCGTGAAGCCTGGTCCCAGCCCGGCGCGCTGACCTGCGCACTGAACCTCTACCGCGCCTCGCCGCTATACCCGCCGACCGCGGACGACCCCGGCGCCGCTGCGCTCAAGCTGGATCCGGTAGCGCTCGCGGTGCACGTGCCGACGCTGGTGATCTGGGGCGAAGCCGACACCGCGCTGGGTACCGTGCTGCTGGACGGACTCGAAGACCTCGTGCCCGACCTGCGCATCAGGCGCATCCCCGCAGGCAGCCACTGGGTCATCCACGAGCAGCCGCAAAAAGTCAGCGCGGCGATCCGGGAATTCCTGGCCGAGGCCTGAGCGGCGGACGCTACTCCCCCCCCCGGCGGACCGCCTGCTCCTTCGACAGCCGCTCGACGAGCAGACGGCGCTCCGATTCGCTCAATTCATCGGTGAGGCGCTGCAAGCTCGCGGCCGCCAAGCGTGCAGCCAGATCGGCCTGGCCAGCATTGAGCTGATGCGTCATCGCCCGGTCGACAACCACGATGTGATGCAGGAACCAATGCACAAGGTATTCGACAAGGGGAATGGTGATCCTGCGCCGCCCTTTCTCGACGTCGGTCGTCAGATCCTTGAGCACGCTGCGAAAATAGGCATGTTCCACGAAATGCCGCCCGACGAGGTCGGGAGAACAACCGCCGCCTCCCATCAAACGTTCCTCGAGGCCGAAGTGCTCCCGCACGTAGTCGCTGAGTTGCGCCAGCAGCCGGTTCGGGGTTTCGGGTGCGGAATCGCCGTGAGCGCCGGCATGGAGTGCATTGATCATGCCGACCAGGGTGCGATGCTGCTCGTCGATCTCGTCGATGCCGAGAGCGAAATCATTCGTCCACTCAATGACGTGCAATTCTTGTCTCCCTAAAGCCCCTTGCAGCTCTGTTTCGGCTGCTTCAGTCGGCGCAGTTGACTGGCGAAGGTCAATTATAACGAAAGCGATACTCGGCGTGCCGCATGTCAGTCCGCAAGGCACACCGTCGGCTCGATCCGCACGGGGAAATTCACCGAGTTTGCGATGAAGCACAGATGATGCGCCTCCTCGTGCAACGCCGTCGCCCGCGCCGCATCGCCATCCGCCGCGAGCGTCACCACCGGCCGCAGCACCGCAGCCGAAAACCGGCCGCCGCCACCCGCATCCTCCACCATCGTCCCCGTCGCATCGTCGCGGTAGGCCAGCACGGCGATCTTCGCCTGCGCGCAGAGATGCAGATACCACAGCATGTGGCAGGACGACAGTGAAGCGACCAGCAGGTCCTCCGGATTCCAGCGCGATGCATCACCGCGAAACGCCGGATCGGACGATCCCGGCAGGTCCGGCCTCCCCGCCGCCGAAATCACATGGTCGCGCGAATATGCCCGGTAGTTGGTCGTGCCCTCGCCGAGGTTTCCGGTCCATTCGGTGCGAATGGCGTAGCTGTGTTGCTTGTCGTGAGACATGGCGCGACCTTTCATGAGTTGGGCAGGGGCCCCAGCGTGTTGGACCGGGCCTAAGACAGTGCGGAATCACGGCGCCGACGGTACAGCAGCCATCCATAAGCCGCAAGGTTGGTGGCCAGGACCAGCGTGCCCAGCAGGTACTCGACCTGCTCAGTCAGCCCGGAAGGATAAATGATCGGCAGCAGATAGTGCTCGATGAATCCGCCCGGGTATCCGGCATCCCCTGCCGCCGCCCTCAGCCGCTGCTCGAGCGGCGTCAGGGGGCAGACGCCGTGGCGAAACTCGATCGCCGCTCCCCACAGCGCGGCGGGGACGTGAAGCCACGAGGCCCGCTTCCAGCGCAGCGACAGGAAGGCACCGAAGCCGACGAAAAGGATGAAGCAGAAATGCGCGACGACAATGAAGTCTGCGGCGATGCGCTCGATCATGGAAGCCCAACGCGAGAAGAGCCGGGATCCCATTGTTCCACTTTTGTCGCTGCCGTGGCGCCGCAGATCATCGCGAGCCGCTGGCGTAGAATTGCTGGAGGCCATCGGCGTGGCCTCATTCGATGCCTTCCCTGACGAACGAGAGCTGAAACCATGAAGAAACCACTGATCATGCTGATGCTGCTGGTATCACACGGCGCGATGGCCCAGGGCCGCCTGCCGCCGTGTTCGGGTGCCTCGAGCACTGACTGGACGAACTGTTCCGGCCAACTCGTCTCCCCGAACGGCGACCGGTATGTCGGCGACTTCCTCAACGGCGCCTTCGACGGACAGGGAAGTTATTCATGGACCACGGGCGACCGGTATGTCGGCGAGTTCAGAAACGGAGTACGCAGCGGACAAGGAACACTCACCTCGTCCAGCGGCGACCGCTACGTAGGCCAGTTCAAGGACGACCAGTTTCACGGGCAAGGCACCCTGACCTCCGCCAACGGTGACAAGTACGTCGGCGAGTTCAGGAATCACAGGCGCAATGGAAAAGGTACAGCTACGGCGGCCAATGGCGACAAATACGTCGGTGAGTTCAGGGACGACCAGTTCCATGGGCAAGGTACTCTGACGTCCGCCAACGGCGACAAGTACGTCGGCGAGTTCAGGGACCATAAGCGCAACGGGAGGGGCACCTATACCTGGGCCAACGGCGATGTGTACGTCGGCGAGTTCAGGGACGACAAGCGCAACGGACAAGGCACCTTCAAATCTTCCCTCGGAGAAACATACGTCGGTGAATTCAGGGATGGCGCGCGCAACGGCCAAGGCACTCTGACCTTTTCCAGCGGTACCAAGTACGTCGGTGAATTCAAGAATGACAAACGAAATGGAAGAGGCACCCAGACCATCCCGGAAGGCGCCAAGTACGTCGGCGATTTCAAGGACGACAAGTATCACGGGCAAGGCACCCTGACCTTGCCCAATGGTACCGAATACGTCGGAGAGTTCAGGGACGGCGGGCGCAACGGACCGGGCACCGAATACCGGGCCGACGGCACGGTCCTGAAGTCGGGGATGTGGCAGGAATGACGCTGGCCTGACCAGGTTGCGCCTGCCGCTCGACGCCCTATGTCAAATTCATCGGCGTGACTTGGGCGGCCGCAGACGGACCCGAAGCCGGCCCTGTCAGCTTCCCTTCGCCGCCTCCGACTGATAACGCTTGATCCAGTCGGCAATGTCCTTGGTGATCTCCGCTTCGATCCCCAGATACAGGTGATGGCCGGTGTAGCAGGGATTGCCGGTCGCCGAGCCGCCCTCCTCGGAAATCAGATCGACTTTCCTGGCCGACTTGAACGCGGCCATGAGTCCCGGCATGGCGTCATACGGCGTGACCCTGCAGCCATCCTGCTTGTGATGCACCAGAAGTACCGGCACCTTGACTTCGTTCAGGGGCGCCAGCATGACGGAATGCGCTGCCTTCACAGACGCAATCGTCACCGAGGAGGTGAGCACCAGCCCGTCCGGCCCCTTCTCCTTCAGGTGGGTCGAGGCCGCTGCCGCCGACAGCGAGCCGTTGCTGGTGCCGATCGCCCATACGGGTACCTTCGATTGCTGCCGGAGAAATGCGATCAATGCGGCGTTGTCCTGCGCATGCTCGGGCGTATCCCTGAAATCGTCGAGAGTGCTTCGGTCCGATGGAACGTCGGGGATCACGACGCTGATGTCGTTCCGGGTGAACCTGTGAGCGCCGCCCGAAAGGAAGCTTTCGACACGCATCGAGCCATTGGGGAAGATACCGATGGCACCGGGACCGCCCTGGAACAGCACGGCGCTGGCAACCGGATTCTCCGCCTTCGCATAGACGAAGCGCAAGGTGACGCCCGGGCGCGGGCTGATCTCCTTGACTTCGACCTGCGCCTGACTCGCCATCGGCACCAGCAACAACGACAAGGCAACAATCGAAATTCTATGCATAGCGCATGACCTCTTCTGCTGCGGAAATAATGTCCGGAAGGCATTTCGCCGCCCGGGGCGGACGGCGCGTCAGAGTTTCGGGAAGCGTATGCGACTGACCATGAGCGATCCGGAAAGCGCGAAAACCAGGACCAGCGGATGCAGCGTGAAGCCCGCGAATTCGACCCGGCCGAACCAGAGGGAGTCGCGCAATGCGCCCTGCAAGGCAGCGACGAACATCAGCGCCACGAGCAGCACCGACGTCGGAATGGGCGTTCCCTCGAAGTACTTCACCTTGCTGCCGCCCTCGGACAGCGCCTCGGCCGTGATGTTGTAGCGCGCCAGACGGGATACGCCGCAGGCAACAAAATAGGCCAGGACAATTCTGTCGTAGAAGCCCTGCATGCCGCATCCATAGGCGATCACGGCAGGCGCCACGCCGAAGGAAATGACGTCGGCCAGCGAGTCGAGCTCACGGCCCATGGCCGAGGTCTGCTGCCGCCAGCGGGCAATTCGCCCGTCCAGCACGTCGAAGACAAGAGCTGCCAGCACCATGCCGCACGCAAAGTAGACATGCCTGACTGCATCTGCCTGCAGGAAGGTCATCATCGCAAACAGCGCCCCCATGCCGCAGATTGCGTTGCCCAGCGTGAACCAGTCCGCAAGCTGGAACTCCCGAATCATGGAGAAGGGCTTGTTGGCTTCAGGTGTCGTCATGGCTGACAGGATACCCCACTGCGCCGGAAAGCACAGGCGCCGGTCGCGCGCCGGCGAGCGCCGTCCGGATCGGCTCCGCGTTCAACTTCCGGCCTGCTGCCGGGACTCTCCGTTCGCTGGAAAGCCCGGAAGCATCTCCTGCAGACAAGCCTACCTGGCGTCCTGCTCCCAGTGAAACTTGTGCATCATTCGATGCACTATGGGCGCGAAGAGCAGGCTCGCAGCGACAATGAATACCAGCCCCGCGTAAAGCGCGTAGAGGCCGGCAAACAGCTTGCCTCCGTCGGTCAGCGGCGCATCGACGGGGCCCATGCCACCCATCAGCATTGCCGAATTCAGGAATGCATCGCGCCATGGCAGCTGCTCGAGGGTCTCGTAGCCGAGCATGCCGATCATCAGCGAGAACAGCAGCAGGGCGAGCGCCGCGGCGGCGTGGAGCAGGACTCGCCGGACGAACAGATGGCGCGGAATCGGCGGACGGGTTTTGGGTTCGTACACGGGTTTTCAAACCTCCAGTTTGACCTCCGGCGAATCGCCGTCAGGGGCGCTGTCGATGGCGGCGCGAACGCAGCAAGAACACCACCGGAGTCCGCACGAGGCGCATGATTCGCGTCGCGGCGCCGTAGCCCCGGCGCCGACTTTGGCCAAGGGCTACAGGGTGCTGCACAGCTCATCGACGGATTGCACCCTGGCGAACAGGCCGTTGAGGGCAGCGAGGAAGGCAGTCTGCACGCTCGCCGCCGGTACCGCGACGCCGCCGAAGGAAAGCGATCTGGTGGCGCAGGCGTCATGGGCGAGCAGGCATTCGAAGCCGAGATCCGCGGCAGCGCGGACGGTCGAGTCGATGCACATCTGGGTCATCATGCCGGCCACCACGAGCCGCGCGATCTTGTTGTCGCGCAGATGCTGCAGCAGCGGCGTATCGCGGAAGCTGTTGGGAAAGCTCTTCTGGATGACGGTTTCGCCTTGCCGCGGCGACACGCTGGGATGGATTTCAACACCCCGGGTCCCGGGCACGAAGAAGGTGGCGCCGGGCCGGGTGGACAAGTGCTGCACGTGGATGACGGGCAACGCCTTGTTGCGAAAGGCGCCGATCAGTTTTCCCGCCTGCTCCCCGGCCTCGACGCTGCCCGCCAGTTCCATGGCGCCGCCCGGAAAGTAGTCATTCTGAATGTCGACAATCACCAGCGCTGTACTCATTGAAAACCTCCGATCGATGTTTGATTGGCCGCGAGCGCGGCGACATAAAGCGCGGTCGACAGCCCTGTGCCACGAAAAGGAATGCTGAACCAATAGGCCCTGGCGAGGAAGACATAGCCCGCGAGCATGGCCAGCCCCGCCAGCAGCAGGAAAGGCGAGCGGAACAGGAAAGACGCGTGGGCCAGCGCCAGGTAGCCGTAGACCAGGCCGAAGAAGATGGCGCCATTGCTGTGGCTCGCGTTGAACCCGACCCAGGCTTTCCACATCGTTGTCTGGCGTGTCAGCACGGGCGAGACTTCCTTCATTCTCGCGGTGAGTGCCGCGTCGCGCGGCTGCAGCCTCGGCCCGTAAAAGGTAAACACCAGATGGGCGATGCCCAGCAGCAGAATGATGGCTGCGCTCGCAGCAACGAGCAGGGACGGCAATGTGATCATGTGCACCTCTCCAGTCGACCAAGGATCCTGCAATTCGCGCATGCGCCTTGCAGCGCGGCGCGAATTCAGGTCCGACCTACGTCCGCATCCCCAAGGAAGCCTCCAGCCTCCTCACCAGTTCGATCAGTTTCGGCCGCACGTCGTTGAGCAGGAATTCCTTCGACAGCGTAAACGCCGGGCCGCCGCAATTGATCGCCATCGGCGGCAGGCCGCCGCCGGGACGCAGCGGCACGGCAATGGCATTGACATCGCTCTGCCATTCGCCGAAGGAGCTGACGCAGCCGGTTTCGCGGTACTCGACCAGCGCCCGCTCGATGCCGGCGCGGATCGCTGGCCAGGCGACTTCGTCGAGTTCCTTGACGCGCTCCATGATGTCCTCGCGCTCGCGCTCGGGAATCATCGCCAGATAGGCGCGGCCCATCGCCGTGGTGGCGATCGGGATGCGCGAGCCGACGTCGAGCGACAGCGTCAGCGCCGCCGAGCTGCGCGCATTGCCGACATAGATCATCGACAGGCGGTCGCGGCTGCCGAGCGACACCATGGCCTTGGAGTAGTCGGCCAGTTCCTGCATCAGCGGCCGCGACAGGTCGCGCACGTCGAGGCGGGCCAGCATCGCGCTGCCCAGCGCCAGCGTCGAGGTGCCGAGGCGGTACTTGCCGGTCTCCTCGACGAACACCAGGTAGCCGAGCTTGGTCAGCGTGTAGGTGAGGCGCGAGACGGTGGATTTCGGCAGCTTGCAGCGCTTGGCGATGTCGAGATTGCCGAGCATCTTCTCGCCCGAGCTGAAGCAGGAAAGCACCGACAGCCCGCGCGCCAGCGCGGTGACGAAGTGGCGATCCTCCTTGCCGGACGCCTTGTCCGCAACCCTGGTTGCAACTGCAGCGGGAACCGCAGCGACCTTGTTCTGTTTGCTCATGTCAGTCCTTTATTTCGCACAGCGCTTCACGGGCGGCGCGGTATTCTCGTCCGAGACTGGCCACCACTTCACTTACGGGAAGAATTTCGTCGATCGAACCGATGCCCTGGCCGACGCCCCAGATGTCGCGCCAGGCCTTGGTCCGGTCGGAACCGAAGCTCATGCTGGTCTTGTCGCGCAGAGGCAGATTGTCGGGGTCCAGCCCCTGCGCCACGATGCTCGGCCGCAGGTAGTTGCCATGCACGCCGGTGAAGTAGGGTGTGTACACCACGTCCGCCGCGCTGCTGTCGAGAATCATCTGCTTGTAGCCATCTACCGCGTTGGCCTCCGGGGTGGGAATGAAGCGCGTCCCGACATAGGCGAGGTCGGCGCCCATGGCCTGCGCCGCGAGGATCTGTTCGCCGCGCGTGATCGACCCGGACAGCGCGATCGGCCCGTCCCAGAAGCGTCGCACCTCGGACACCAGCGCGAAGGGGCTCAGCGTGCCGGCATGGCCGCCGGCGCCCGCGGCGACCAGGATCAGTCCGTCGACGCCGGCTTCGAGCGCCTTTTGCGCATGGCGCACGTTGATCACGTCGTGGAACACGATGCCGCCGTAGGCATGCACTTCCTTGACCACGTCGCCCGGCGCTCGCAGGCTGGTGATGATCATCGGCGCCTTGTGCTTGACGCACAGCGCGATGTCATGGTCGAGCCGGTCGTTGGAGTGATGCACGATCTGGTTCACCGCGTAGGGCCCGATCCGGCGGCCCGGCTCGGCGCGGCGCGCGGCGTCGAGCTCGGCGGTCATCATGGACAACCATTCGTCGAGCAGTTCCTTCGGCCGCGCGTTCAGCGCCGGAAAGGAGCCGACGATGCCGGCCTTGCATTGCGCCAGCACCAACTGCGGCTGGGAGACGATGAACATCGGCGCGCCGATCACCGGCAGCGCGAGATTGTCTTGCAGGACCTTGGGCAGGGGCATGGGCGATTCTCCTAAGCGGATCGGGGGCCTTGCGTGCGGCCGGTCATCATCCAGGCCGGGATCAGGGCAAGGCAATAGACAAAGGCGATCAGGAAGAAACCCTCCTGCATCGGCTGCAGGCCGTGTACGGCATCCAGGTGCCGTTCGCGGCCTTCGAGGAACAGCGCCAGCAGCGTGACGCCGAGCGCGCCGCCGAGCTGGCGAAAGAAATTGATCGAGGCCGAGCCGGCCGCCTCCGTGCCGTGGGGCAACAGGCGCAGGGCACCGGCATTCAGCCCCGGAATGATCAGGCCGAGGCCGATGCGGCCGATCGCCACCCACAGCGCCAGCATCCAGAAGCCGGTCGCGCGCGAGGAGAATCCCATGAGGATCGCCGAAACCGAAAAGAAGGCCAGCCCCGCCATCGCCACCCGGTTGGGCGGAAAGCGATCCGCCAGCCGCCCCGAGAGCAGCAGCACGATGGCCAGCAGGATGCCGCCCGGCACCAGCATCAATCCGGCGTCGTAGGCCGAGAAGCCGGCACCGATCTGGGCGAAGATCGGCGCCAGATAGGTTGAACCGTAAATGCCGACGCCATAAGCCGCCGCCACCAGCACCGCCGCGCCGAAGCCCGCCTCGCGAAAGATGCTGAAGTCAAGCAGCGGATGCAGCGTGCTGCGCTCCCAGACGACGAAGGCCACCGCCAGTCCGATGCCGAGCGCGACGGCCGCGCTGCCCGGCGCCGGCGCGCGGATCAGCGCCGCGAGGCCCCCGAGCAGCGCGCACAGCGCAGCCACCACCAGCACCAGGCCGATCGGGTCGAAGGGCCGCTTGTGCGCTCCGGGCAGCGGCCGGCCGGCGATAACGAAGCGCGGCGCCAGCGCAATGGCCGCCAGGCACAGCGGCACGGTCACCAGGAACACCGCGCGCCAGCCGTAGTGATCGACCAGCAGGCCGCCCACCACCGGTCCCACGGCGGGCGACAGCACGATGCCGAGGCCATAGGCGCCCATCGCCCGGCCGCGTTCGTGCAGCGGAAAGACGTCGATGATGACCAGCATGGCCAGCGGCTGGATCAGGCCGGCGATGCTGCCCTGGCCTATGCGGCACAGCGCCAGCAGCTCGAAGCGATCGCTGAGCGCGGCGAGCACCGAGAACATCACCAGCAGCAGCAGCGCGCCGACGAAGGTGCGGCGGATGCCGAAACGCTGCATGGCCCAGGTGGCGAGCAGCATCGAGGCCGTGGTCGCGGCGAGAAAGCCGGTGGACAGCAGCTGCACCTGATCGTGGCCGAGATGAAAGACGCGGATGATCTCAGGCAGTGCGACGTTGACCACCGTGGCTTCCATGATCGCCGAGACCGTGCCCAGCATCACGGTGAGCACCGCCCACCAGCGATAGCCCGGACCGTGGCGATCGAACATCGCCGCCACTTCGGCATGGCGCTGGTCGGTGGCATGATTCATCGGCCGACGGCAGCAGCAATCCCGCGCAGATTCACGCCGCCTCCTGTGGATGCGCCGCCGCCATCTCGCGCAGCTGGTTCTTCAGTATCTTTCCCGTCGCCGTCGCGGGAAGGTGCTCGAGCAACTCGATCTGCGAGGGTATCTTGTAGGGCGAGAGCCTCTCGTGCAGCCAGGCGGTCAATGCCTGGGGCGTCAGACTGCGGCCCGGCACCGGTTCGACGTAGGCCACCACCTCCTCGTTGCCCGGCACGTTGCGCCCGACCACGGCGCAATGCACGACATCGGGATGGCCGTTGATCGCCTGTTCGACCTCGATCGGATAGACGTTGAAGCCGGAACGGATGATGAGTTCCTTCGAACGGCCGACGATGAACAGCGCGCCGTCCTCGCCGCCTTTCTCCTCCTGCCGCGCCAGGTCGCCGGTGTTCAGCCAACCCTCCGCATCGACCGCCTCGCGCGTCAGTTCAGGCGCCTTGTAGTAGCCCTTCATGACGCCGGGGCCGCGCACGTGCAGTTCGCCGACCTCGCCCGGCGCGACCTCTGCGCCTTCCTTGACGATGCGGATCTCGATGCCGGGAATCGGCGGACCGACGGAGCAATCCTTGCGCGGCGCATCGAGCCGCGTCTGGGCGATCGAGGGCGAGGCCTCGGTCATGCCGTAGCCGTTGTGCAAGGGAATGCCGAACACCGCCTCGAAATCGTCCTTGAAGTTCTGGTCCAGCGGCGCACCGCCGCCCTGGGCGATGCGCAGGGCCGGCGCGCGCAGGCGGCTGCCGGGGCGCCGGCCCCATTCCAGCAGCTTGGCATACATCGCCGGGACGCCATGCAGGATCGTGACGCCGCCGGTTTCCAGCGCGGCAGCCACGGCGGCCGGATCGAAGCGTGGCGCAAGCATCAGGCTCGCCCCGGCGTTCAGCGCCGACAGGGCCATCGTCGCCAGGCCGTAGATATGCGAGATGGGCAGCACCGCATACACCCTGTCGGCCGGGGTCTGGCGCCGCATGCAGCGCCCGTTCTCGGCGATGAACAACAGGTTGCGATGGGTCAGCATGACGGCCTTGGGCGCGCCCGACGTGCCCGAGGTGTAGATCAGCGCGGCCACCTGCCCGTTGTCCGCGACGACCGGTTCCGGCCGGGCGGCGGGGTTGGCCGCGGCGAGATGAAAGCGTCCGGTGCCGGGCCAGGCCACTTCGATCGCGCCGAGGCGCCGCGCATGGGCTTCCGCGTCGGACGACACGGCGCTGGTGAAGGCCGTCAGGCGCGCGCCGGAATGCTCCATGAAGGTGTCGATCTCGCGTTGCGAGAGGCGCGCATTGACCGGCACCAGCCAGGCGTCGAGCCGGCTGCAGGCCAGCGCCAGCACGATCACGGGAATGCTGTTTTCCGCCACCAGCAGCAGGCGGTCCCCCGCGCGCAGGCCCTGCTCCGTCAGTCGGCGGGCCGCCTCGGCGGTGGCGGCATCGAGCTCGCCGTAGCTCATCACGGTCCCGCCCTGCATGAGTGCCGGCGAGTCGGCTTGGCCGCTCACCCAGGGGTCGATGATCTGATGGATGCGTCGCGGCAAGTCGCCGCGCGGGACGAACGCGGTGCCGGACGGCAGAGCGGAAGATGCAGTCATGCGTGGAAAATCGGATTATCGAAACCGGGAGGATGTTCCGAATGGTGGCACAAGCCGAATCGGCGCGTCAAGCGGGGCGGCGGGACGCCAATCCCCGGCCAACCCCAATGTGGCGGCGCAATATAGACCGCTTATTGACATTTGTCCGAAGTCCTAGAAGAATCCGCACTGCGCCATTTTTACAGAACACTGTTCTGCACAGCGGTCCTTCCGGGCGTACCGGCACCAGGGCAATTACACCATGAGCAAGCCAATTCTCGAACGCGGACGCGAGGTCCTTCGCCAGCAGCCTTTCAGCATGCTGCTGGGCGCCGAACTCACGGTTTTCGAGCCCGGCCGCGCCGAACTGCGCCTGCCGGTCCGACACGAGCTCAAGCAGCAGCACGGCTTCGTGCATGGCGGCGCGGTCAGCTACCTGGCCGACAACGCGCTGACCTACGCCGGCGGCAGCGCCGTGCCCGGCCACGGGGTCGTGACCTCCGAATTCAAGATCAACTATCTGCGCCCCGCCATCGGCGAGGTGCTGGTCGCCCGCGCCAGCGTGCTCTACGCCGGCAAGACCCAGATCGTCTGCCGCTGCGACGTCTTCGCCGTTACCGGCGCCGAAGAAAAACTCTGCGCCACGGCGCAAGGCACCATCGCGCCGCTGGGCACGCCCTCCCCATCCGAGACCTGACCATGGATCTGCAATTCAGCCCCGAAGAGAACGCCTTCCGCGAGGAAGTCCGTAGCTTCGTCGCCGCGCAGCTGCCCGCCGCCATCCGCCACAAGGTGACGAACGGCATGCACCTGACCCGCGACGAGCACGTGCAATGGCAGCGCATCCTGCACCGGCGCGGCTGGGGCGGCCCCGGCTGGCCGAAGGAGTTCGGCGGCCCCGGCTGGACGCCGGCCGAGTACTACATCTTCGAGGAGGAATGCGCGGCGGGCGGTGCGCCGCGGCTGATTTCCTTCGGCCTCAAGATGCTCGCGCCGGTGCTGATGGCATTCGGCAGCCCGGCGCAGCAGCAGCGCTACCTGCCGAAGATCATGTCGGCCGAGGAATGGTGGTGCCAGGGCTATTCGGAACCCGGCTCGGGTTCCGACCTCGCGTCGGTCAAAACCCGCGCCGTCAGGGACGGCGACCACTACATCGTCAACGGCCAGAAAACCTGGACCACGCTCGGCCAGTATGCCGACTGGATCTTCTGCCTGGTCCGCACCGACCCGGAGGCCAAGGCGCAGCGCGGCATTTCCTTCCTGCTGATCGACATGAAGACGCCGGGCGTCACGGTGCGGCCGATCATCACGCTGGACGGCGCGCACGAGGTCAATGAGGTCTGGCTCGAGGACGTCCGGGTGCCGGTCGAAAACCTGATTGGCGAAGAGAACAAGGGCTGGACCTATGCCAAGTTCCTGCTCGGCCACGAACGCACCAACATCGCCGGCATCGGCATCGCCAAGCGCGAGCTGGCGCGCCTGAAGCGCATCGCCGCCGCCGAAGGGCGGCTCGACGAGCCGCTGTTCGCGGCGCGCGTGGCGCAGGTCGAGATCGACCTGATGGCGCTGGAGATCACCAACCTGCGCGTGCTGTCCGCCGAGCGCGCGAAGAAGGCGCCGGGGCCGGAAGCCTCGATCCTCAAGATCAAGGGCACCGAAATCCAGCAGGCCATCGCCGAACTGATGATGCAGGCCGTCGGCGCCTATGCCCTGCCCTTCCGGCAGGAGGATGTCGGCCCCGACTACGCCGCCAACCTCGGCGCCGGCTACTGCAACCTGCGCAAGCTGTCGATCTTCGGCGGCTCCAACGAAATCCAGAAGAACATCATCTCGCAGATGATTCTCGGCCTGTGAGCTCACCGCAATGAATTTCGACTTCAACGAAGAACAACGCGCGCTGGCCGAGACGGTGCAGCGCTTCGTCGCGAAGGACTACACGTTCGAGAAGCGCCGCGCCATCCGCGATTCCGGCGCCGGCTGGAGCCGCGAAGTCTGGCAGGCGCTGGCCGACCTCGGCGTGCTGGCGCTGAACATCGGCGAGGAACACGGCGGCCTCGGCTACGGCCCGCAGGAAACCGGCCTGGTGATGGGCGCCTTCGGCGCCGGCCTGCTGCTCGAGCCCTACCTGGCCGGCGCCGTGGTCGCCCCGGCGCTGATTCGCCGTGCCACCGGCGCCGACTTTCAGAATGAATGGCTGCCGAACATCGCCGCCGGCGAAGCCGTCGTCGTGCTGGCGCACGCCGATGCGCGCGGCGCAGCGGTCGTCGAGGCCGACGGCAAGCTCTCCGGCCGCAAGGCCGTGGTCGCCCACGGCGCGGCAGCCGACCTGCTGCTGGTCTCGGCGCGAACGGCAGACGGCACGATGGGACTCTTCGCCGTCATGCCTGAGACCGAGGGCGTCGCGCTGCGCGACTACCCGACGCTCGACGGCCAGCGCGCCGCCGACATCGTCTTCGACAAGGCGCCGGCGCAAAGCGTCGGCGCCGGCGACACGTCGGACGCCATCGAGGCGGCGCTCGACATCGGCCTCGCCGCCCTGTGCAGCGAAGCCGTCGGCATCATGGATGCGACCATCGCCGCCACCACCGAATACCTCAAGACGCGCCAGCAGTTCGGCCAGCCCATCGGGCGCTTCCAGGCGCTGCAGCACCGCATGGCCGACATGCTGCTGCACCTGGAACAGGCGCGCTCGATGAGCTATCTTGCGGCGATGCATTGCACCAGCGAGGACAAGGCCGCGCGCCAGCGCAGCCTCTCGGCAGCCAAGGTCACCATCGGCCAGGCCTGCCGCTTCATTGCGCAGAACGCGGTGCAGCTGCACGGCGGCATGGGCATGACCGACGAACTGATCCTCAGCCACTGGTTCAAGCGCCTCACCGCCATCGAGATGTCCTTCGGCGACACCGACTCGCACTTGCAGCGCTTCGTCCGGCTGTCGCGCGCGGCATGACCGCGAAGCTGATCTTCGGCGAGGTGAACCGCTCGGGCGCGGAGATCGACGAGCGCGCGGCGCGACTGGCCGGCGGCCTGGCCCGCCTCGGCGTGGCCGACGGCGACACGGTGGCGGTGATGCTGCGGAACGATCCCGCCTACGTGGACATCATCCAGGGCTGCCGCATCGCCGGCGCCTGGTACTGCCAGATCAACTGGCACTTCAAGCGCGACGAGGCGGGCTTCATCCTCGCCGACTGCGGCGCCAAAGTCCTCTTCATCCAGCCCGACCTGCTGGCGGCGATTGCCGGCGCGATTCCGCCGCAGGTGCGGGTGATCGTCGTCGGCGAGGCGCAAGCCGACGCCGCCGGCTTCGAAACCTGGCTCGCCGCACAGGCGCCCTACGCCGGAGCGCCGCGCACGCCGCGCGGCCACATGGCCTACACCTCCGGCACCACCGGCCGGCCCAAGGGCGTGCGCCGCCTGCCGCCGACGGCGGAGCAGCAGGTGCTCGCCGCGCGAGTGGCGAAGGACGCGCTGGGCATTTATCCCGGCGTCCGCAGCCTGCTGTCGGCACCGCTCTACCACAGCGCGCCGAGCTCCTTCGCCCAGCAGTCGCTGCTGCAGGGTTCGCTGTTCGTGCTCGAAGAGAAGTTCGACGCCGAAGCCGCGCTGGCCCTGATCGAACGCCACCGCATCGAGACCGCCTACCTGGTGCCGGTGATGTATGTCCGCCTGCTGCGCCTGCCGGCCGCGGTGCGCGCGCGCTACGATTTGTCGTCCCTGACCTTCGTCGCCTCGACCGGATCGCCCTGCGCGCCGGAGGTGAAGAAAGCCATGATCGACTGGCTGGGGCCGGTCATTTTCGAGGCCTATGCCTCGAGCGAAACCGGCTACATCACCGTCATGACGCCGCAAGACGCGGCGCGCAAGGCGGGCAGTGCCGGCAAGGCCGTCGGCAGCGCGAGGATACGCATCCTCGACGACGCCGGCCGCAGCCTGCCTGCCGGCGAGGTCGGCAACATCTACGTGCACCAGCCGGCCTATTCGGACTTCACCTATCACGGCAACGACGGCGCCCGCCGCGCCGTCGAGCGCGACGGACTCGTCAGCGTCGGCGACATGGGCTACCTCGACGAAGAAGGTTTTCTGTTCGTCTGCGATCGTGCCTCGGACATGGTGATTTCGGGCGGCGTGAATATCTATCCGGCCGAGATCGAGCACGTCCTGATCACCCTGCCCGGCGTCGCCGACTGCGCGGTGGTCGGCATCCCCGACGACGAATACGGCGAGTCGCTGGCGGCGCAGGTGGTCGCCGACCAAGGTGCGATGCTCGACGCCGGCGCACTGCGCCAGGCGCTGTCCGAACGCATCGCCGGCTACAAGGTGCCCCGCCGCATCGACATCGTCGAGGCCCTGCCGCGCGACGACAACGGCAAGGTGCTGAAGCGCAGGATCCGCGATGCCTTCTGGCACGGCCGCCAGCGCCGCATCTGACAACATGGCGCGACATCCGTTCGACACCGCGATTGCGCTGACGGCCGAGACGCCGGACCGGCGGCACGGCCGCACCAGCGACGACTACTGGAACATGGTCAGCCCCTTCGGCGGAGTCACCGCCGCCGCGATGCTGCAGGCGATGCTCGATCATCCCGAACGCCGCGGCACGCCGCTGGCCTTCACGCTGAACTTCCTCGCGCCGATCGAAGCCGGCGACTACGTGATCGAGACCGAGCTGGTGCGCGCCAACCGCAGCAGCCAGCACTGGGCGATCCGCCTGTCGCAGGCCGGGCGCGTGCTGGCCCAGGCGATCGCCATCTGCGCCCTGCGCCGCGAAACCTGGAGCCTGGTCGAGGCTGCGCCGCCCGAGGTGCCGCCGGCCGGGCAGTGCGCCGTGGCGCCGCCGCGCAAGGCCACCGGCTTCCTCCAGCGATACGAGTTCCGCATCGTGCGCGGCAAGCCCTTCGCGGCAAATGAAGACAGCCTGAGCCAGGTCTGGGTCTCCGACAATCCGCCGCGGCCGCTCGACTTCGCTTCGCTGACCGCCCTGTGCGACAGCTTCCTGCCGCGCATCTTCCTGCGCCGGCCCGAATTCGTGCCGATCGGCACGGTGTCGATCAACATCTATTTCCATGCCGGCGAAGAGGCCCTGCTCCGCCAGGGCGCCGCGCCGGTGCTGGCCGTCGCCCAGGCCCAGGCCTTCAGCGACGGCCACTTCGACCACCACGGCCACGTCTGGAGCACCGACGGCACGCTGCTGGCCACCACGCAACAACTGGTCTGGTACAAGGAATGACCGTTTACGCTCATGGCGTAGAGCGACATTTGCCGCAGATGCAAGACGCGAAAAGCAATTGGTCACCCGCCCCCCTTCACCCCCCTCACGGGGGTTACCAGTCGGCGCGCTGCGCGCGTTTTTTGCGAGGGGCTTCGAACTCGGTTGCACGTTAGCATTTCATCCATCCTCATGAAGGAGTCATCATGACCCAGCAAGCCCGTGCCGTCATATGCCGCGAAATCGGCAAGCCTGTCGTCGTCGAAACCGTCAGCGTCGATGCGCCGCAACGCGGCGAGGTGATGATCAAGCTGGCCGCCTGCGGCGTTTGCCACAGCGACCTGTCGGCCACCAACGGCACGATTCCCTTCCCGCCGCCGGTGGTGCTCGGCCATGAAGGCGCCGGCGAGGTCGTCGCCATGGGCGAAGGCGTCACGGGTTTTGCGCTGGGCGACCACGTCGTCAGTTCCTTCGTCAGCATGTGCGGCAAGTGCCGCTACTGCCAGACCGGCCGCCCGCAGCTGTGCGATCAGGCGGCCAAGGCCGCCTACACCCTGCCCGACGGCACCAATCGCTTCAAGGATGCCGCCGGCAATCCGCTGAACATCTTTTCCGGCTGCGGCGTGATGGCCGAGTACGCCACGCTGCACGTCGACAACCTGGTCAGGATCGACGCCGCCGTGCCGCTCGACAAGGCGGCGCTGATCGGCTGCGGCGTGATGACCGGCGTCGGCGCCGCGGTCAACACGGCGAAGGTCGAAGCGGGCTCGGCCACCGTGGTCTTCGGCTGCGGCGGCGTCGGCCTCAATGCGATCCAGGGCTGCCGCATCAGCGGCGCGGCAATCATCGTCGCGGTCGACACCTCGGATGCGAAACTCGAAATGGCCAAGCAGTTCGGTGCCACCCACACGGTCAATCCGAAGAACGAGGAGAACCTGACCAAGACGCTGAAGAAGCTCACCGGCGGCGGCGCCGACTACGCCTTCGAATGCGTCGGTTTCGGCGAAGTGGTGGCGCAGGCCTATGGCGCATTGGGCAAGGGCGGCAAGGCCGTGGTGGTCGGCGTCGCCCCGCTCAAGGACACGACGACGATACGCACCGCATCGCTAACCTTCGACGAGAAGACCCTGACCGGCAGCTACTTCGGCTCGGCCCGGCCGCGCCAGGATTTCCCGCGCCTGATCAGCCTCTACCGCTCCGGCCGCCTGATGCTCGACCAGCTCATCACCAAGACCTACAGCATCGAGGAAGCGCCGCAGGCCTTCGCCGATCTGGCCGAGGGCCGCAATGCAAGAGGCGTGATACTGTTCTGAATCCATCCAACGCTTCCGGAGTTCGCCCTTGAGCCGTCGCAAACTGCACACCCTGCATCGCCCCGCAAAGAAGCCCAACGGGCACCCGCCGCTGCTGTTCGTCCATGGCGGCTACGTGCATTCCGGCTGCTGGGAACTGAACTTCCTGCCGCATTTCAGCAAGCTGGGCTACCACTGCCATGCCATCGATCTCTCGGGCCACGGCGCCAGCGAAGGCCGCGAAGCCCTCGACAGCTACGACCTCGACCACTACGCCGCGGACGTCGCGCAACTGGTCGCCGAACTCCCGGCGCCGCCGGTGCTGATCGGCCATTCGATGGGCGCGCTGGTGGTGCAGCGCTACCTCGAGAAAGGCCAGGCCGCGGCCGTTATCATGATGGCGCCGGTACCGACCACCGGGCTGTCGGCCTGCACGATCCAGCTGACCCGCAAGCATCCCGACTACCTGAAGGAAGCGGGACGCGCGGTGCGCGGCAAGTACACGGAGAACACCGCCAGGGTCATGCGTGAAGTGTATTTCTCGCCCGACGTGACGCCCGAGGAATTCGCCGCCTTCAAGCCGCTGGTGCAGGACGAATCGACCACCGCGATCGCCGAAATGATGGCGCTGGCCTGGCGCCCGCCGAAGCGGCGGCCGAAAATCCCCGCGCTGGTCATGGGCGGCGAACTCGACCAGCTGTTCCCGTCCAACCTGCTGCACTTCACCGCCTCCGGCTGGAACGCGGAGACCTGCGTGATTCCGCGCGCCGGGCACATGATCATGATGGAGCCGCAATGGACCATCGCCGCCGACAGGATCGAGAACTGGCTCGACCGCCGGATCGGAAGCAAGGCCGCGGCCTGAGCCCTTGGCGACGCAAGGCAGGACCTTCATGTTCAGCAAAGCCACCTTCAATTTCCTCGACGAACTCGCGGCCAACAACGAGCGACCCTGGTTCGAAGCCAACAAGCCGCGCTACGAAGCGCTGGTGCGCGAACCGGCGCTGGACTTCATCGCCGCGATGGCGCCCGAGCTGGAAAAGTTCGCCCCGCACTTCCGCGCCGAGCCGCGCAAGATGGGCGGCTCGCTGATGCGCGTGTTCCGCGACACGCGCTTCGCGCGCGACAAGAGCCCCTACAAGACCAACGTCGGCATCCAGTTCCGCCACG
>Ga0208753_100224_pt1 | contig 27501 bp, 26 predicted proteins | sample LakWasMet37_LOW7_2_FD_183877 | JGI IMG/M metagenome (GOLD analysis project Ga0208753, IMG submission 183877) | Freshwater sediment methanotrophic microbial communities from Lake Washington under simulated oxygen tension - Sediment Metagenome... | ecosystem: Environmental > Aquatic > Freshwater >... | reverse complement strand
GTCTTCAGCTGGTACGGCATGAATTTCAGGCACATGCCGGAGCTGGATTGGGAATACAGCTATCCGGTGGTGATTGGCGGCGTGGCGTTATGCAGTCTGCTGCTGTATTTGCGCTTGAAAAAGGCCGGTTGGCTGTAAGTTTAATATTATCGCCGAGCGACTGGTGCGTGCTGTCAAGCGATCTGTTACCAGTCTTCAATCACAATGGATCGTGACCTCTGCGGAACGCCGACCTTGTTAGGCCCCGATATAAGCAAAGAAATCCTGAATTTCGCCAAAACCGTAACATCACCAAGATCATGTTGGGCAAATCCCGTCACCGGGGTTGAAAGCGCATAACATTGATGTCTATTTTTCTAGATTCATGTGGACATCCTATCCGGGGCGATGTGAATTTAGTTTTTATCTAAAAGACGATCAAAATATCCCTTCTTTTACCTCCCGGTATGTTTTTACAAAACCTTTATACATTTACCGTAACGCTTTACATAAATTTTATGGGTAATTACATAAGATAGATCCTGTCTTAACAACAAGGTGAAAAACATTCCATGACAATTCAAACCTATTTTGGTCTTGATAATGATGAAAATTCATGGCTGCTCGTCCAGCGTAGCGAGGGAACAACCGTATTTTTACGGCGATTCAAAAATACGGTTGATGGACTCGACGAGCTTTCGAAGTTCATAAAAAGCCGGTGCGAGAAGCCGAGAATTTATATTAAGTCGACCGGCTGCGTTGCACTGGGTCTTTTGAAATATCTCTGCGGCATTCCCGGTATTGAGGTCGTGTTCATTTCTCCGGCCGGCTTTAAACAGTACCAAACCTGTTTATCGAAAAGCACATCAGAAATTCTAAAGCGACTTCCTTTGAAGCGGAGATACTTGCCGATTGTGCTGAACGTATGATCTGAACGGCACGGTTCTGAAGCTTCGATTACCAAAGAACCGTCGCAACTGCCCGGTTCTTTGGTCAATGATGAAATATTTGTTACTGCTCTTACCTGCACCAAAGTTAGCGCAGTTTTGTACCGAGGAAAAGTCAATGTCTAGCGAAATTACGTCACTCATCACCTTTATTGAATCCAATTTTACAGGATTCTCAAGCATGCCCGGAGACTCGTCCGCATTTATCTTGCTGATTGCTTTTGCCGTACTATCGGCTCTTGAGTTTAGCTTTCCCAAACGCAGATTCCCACTTAAACAGTTGCGTCGGTCTTACCAAACCAATGCCGGCCTGTTTATTTTTAACAGTCTTATTATCTCAGCGTCGGTGACACCTTTGTTGATGGTGGCCGACCGCTATTCGGATCAGGGGCTGCTAAGTTATGTCGAAGGCCCTGCTTGGAAAGCCCTGCTGTCGTTTCTGTTGCTCGATTTGCTGCTCTATTGCTGGCATAGACTCAGCCACAGTTTCGATAGTCTGTGGATGTTCCACAAAGTGCATCACAACGATCCTTATTTGAATGTCTCGACCGCATTTCGGCTGCATATTGTCGAGCTGTTAATCATCACCGTGCTGAAATCTTCATATATTGTCCTGCTTGGCGTAGATAAAACGATGGTGCTGACCAATGAAACTTTATTGACCTTGTTCGTCATGTTTCATCACAGCAATATTTCATTTCGCGGCGAGAAACGCTTGGGGCAGGCCATTATCGCGCCCTATTTGCACCGCGCGCACCATTCAACGGAACGTAGTGAACACGACTCTAACTACGGTGCGGTTTTTTCAATATGGGATCGGCTGTTCGGCACGTTCACAGAACGGGAACCTCTGGAAATCGGCATTAAAAACAGCTCGCCGCAAACCGTTTTAGGCTTGGTAAAATTCGGCTTTACTCCGGCAAATCCAGTGCCTGTGGCGGCATACGAACAGGACTTGAATGTTAACGCGATGATTGCCGAAGCGGCCTATTACAAAGCCGAAAAACGCGCTTTTACGCCTGGAAATGAACTTTGCGACTGGCTGGAAGCCAAAAGGAAAATTAACAGGATAGTTTATGGCGATAGGCCGGGCAGACGGTCGCAACCCTATAAATCTTACATACTTGCGGTTTCATCAATATCGTTTATCCGAAATGGAAAATACCATGAAATTATTGAAAGGTTCTGTTGCAGCGCTTATTACCCCCTTTACCGACGATGCTGAACAATCCGTCAACCGGGACAAACTCGCCGAACTGGTCAAGCTGCACGCCGACAGCAACACAGCGGCGATTGTGCCTTGCGGCACTACCGGCGAATCGCCGACGCTGCTGAAAGAGGAATGGGAGGCGGTTATGTCGACAGTGATCGAGGCGGCACGGGATACAAATCTCAAAGTTATTCCCGGAACCGGTTCGAACAGCACGCGGGAAGCGCTGAGATTGACCGAGCGGGCAGCCGAACTTGGCGCCGATGCCTGCTTGGTGGTAACGCCTTATTACAACAGGCCCAGTCCCGAAGGCATACTCGCGCATTTTCAGGAACTGGATAAAGTGGGCATACCGCTCATCCTTTATAACATCCCCAGCCGAACCGGAATCGATCTTGGCGCCGACCTGATCATGGAGCTGTGCGAAAAATGTCCGTCAATAACCGGGTTAAAGGCATCCAACGGCGATCTTGATCAAATTACCGAGGTTATTTACCGGTCTGCCCAACTTGACCGGCCTTTCTCGGTATTTTCCGGCGATGATTCACTGACCTTGCCCATTCTTGCAGTAGGCGGTGTGGGCGTGATTTCGGTGGCGGCAAACATTATGCCGCGAGTGATGGACGAACTGGTCGCCAGTTTCATGCGTTCGGATTTGAATCGGTCCAGGAACATTATGCATGCTATTCATGGTTTCTGCCGCGCCTTACTAAAATCGGGTTCAAACCCGGCCCCGATCAAATCGATAATGAACCGTGCGTGTATGAAGGTAGGATCATGCCGAAAACCCTTGGTGGATTTATCGCAGGATAAAGCGGCAACGCTTGTTCATGAGTCGCAAATGATGCTTGCCAAGTTTTCCGGGCATCATATCCCTTACGATGAAGTCTTAATGAAATTTGTTGGCACTGCCGTGGAATAACAATGACGGAATTAGACGAATTCATCAAACTGCTGGCCGGGCTGCTGTCGGTGGTGGACCCTATCGGCGCGATCCCGTTATTCATCAGCCTGACCGAGCATCGAAGCTCCGAGGAGAGGCAGCATATCGCCTGGGTTTGTGCGATGTCGGTGGGCGTTGCGCTGCTGTTTGCTCTGGTAGGGGGCAAGTCTATGCTGGAACTTTTCGGTATTGGCATACCCTCGTTTCAGATTGCGGGCGGCATTGTCATTCTGTTAATGGGCATTTCCATGCTCAAAGCTTCGCATGACCGCTCCAGAAACACGCCGGAGGAGCGGGCCGAGTCGGTCGAGAAAGCGTCTATCGCCGTGGTGCCGATGGCAATTCCGCTGCTCAGCGGTCCCGGCGCAATGAGTAGCGTGATTGTCTACCATAACCTGAACCCCTCCTGGAACCATGATTTTCTGGCCGGTTGCGTTATCGCGACGGTGGCAACGCTGGTGCTGCTGTGTTTGCTGATGGCGGAAAAAATTGCCGATTGGCTGGGTACAACCGGCATGAATGTGATTACTCGCGTATTCGGTTTGATTATTTTATCCATCGCGGTGGAGTTCATCACTAAAGGCTTGGCCGCCGTTTTTCCGATACTGGGGCAACCGGTGTGATCTCTTAAATTGTTTTGCCCTACCTCCTTTATGCCCCACATTGGCCCCAAAAAAATTTATAGCATCGAGCTTAGTTTTTACAATTTTTTTACAGCGTTTTTTATATCATGCAGTTAATTGCTTGATGATCAGTTTGGCATGATTGGCTGTTTTTGAAATCAATAAAGCACCGATTGGGCCAGGATTAATTCAAGCGATTTCCTTACAGTTTTTACGAGGCGCTTCCATGAATAGCAAGTTTATTAAAAAAGTTTTGATTTTGATGGTGAGTCTTGTGGCTCAGACTGCATTTTCAAACCTAGCTCATTCAGCGGATACTTTATCGAGATTGGCGACCTATAGGGAGGTCGTCGGCGCGGATGCGAATATTACCGACCGCTATGCATTGCCTCCCAGTAAAGTCAACATCGAGCCCTGCCAACGAGAGGCGCTGCGTCTGCATCCGGGAATAATTGAGAAACAACGAATGCTGCATCGGCGCGGGGATTTCGTGGTGCGATTTCAGATACAGGCGCATGACGGTTTGGACTGGTTTATGCTGTGTGACTTGGCAACCGGGAAAATCATTGAGGAATTCTGATAGGTTTCCACAGATTGGCTTGGATCAGTCTCAGAGACTCGTCAGTACCTGATACCGAGCGGATGATTTGATATTACGATTGATCAAATAACAAACTAGAGAAGGATAAAATATATGCGTTGGTTAGCCGAATGTCATAATGCGATTCAATGGGGGAACAACCTCAGGATCGATCTCTTCAAGGTTAAGAATCTGAAACATCTGGTCTTGCTTGCGACCATGGCGACCTTGGTTGTCGGGTTGATACTTTTCCTGATCGATCCCAATATCAAGTCGCCCTTGGACGGCATTTGGTCCGCCTGGGTAACGATGACCCATGTAGGCTTCGGCGACGTGGTTCCGGTCTCCTTTTTTGGGCGTTTGCTGGCAGCGGGGCTGATTTTGTTTGGACTGGTATTTTTTTCACTGTTCACCGCCCTGATTTCGGTGGCATTGATCGGCAGAAATATGCATGTCTTGGGGATGGATGTTCAGCAAATCGAACAGGAGACCGGTCGCATTCAAACCGGGGAAAGCCGGATTCTCGAAGAGTTAGCTCGACTGCACGAGCGCATGGCGGCGCTGGAAAAGCAGTTGTCATCGAACACAGACCAAGACCGGTCGGTTAACTAGCCAACGCCTGAAGCAAGACCGGCTTCTGCACCCTCTTTTAAAATGGCGGAAACAACATGATCGACATAACTAACAAGCTCGATACAACAACGGACTACCTTGTAGCCAGCGACTTCGACCAGACGCTGAGCTTCAACGATTCAGGTCATGTGCTGGCAGAAATACTGGGTATTTCCGATTTCGAGAAGAAAGTCGGGGGGCTCGCGCGCTCGAACCTTGTTCAGTCTGGCGCTGAGCTGGCTTACCTGTTGCGGCACGACCCTGCATTCCGTGGCGTTCGCCGCGAGCACCTTATTGAAGCGGGCAAGCGCGTTCGGCTCAAAGATAATGTCGAGTTGTTCGCCAAAATCTTAAGCGAAGGTGTGGGTGGAAACCGCTTCCAGTTTTTCGTGATCTCCGCCGGGCCGAGAGAAGTCGTGTGTTCGGCGCTCGAAGGCATAGTCCCGCCGGAGAACATATTCGGCACCGAATTGGACTTCGATTCTGAAACGGGTGAGATTTGCGCGGTCCTCCGTGTACCCGCAGGTAACGGTAAGGTTGCCGTTCTGCAGGAGCTTGAGCTCAAGCTCCAGATGAGCCCGGATCGAGTCATCTATGTTGGCGATGGCAGCTCGGATCTTTACGTCATGCACGACGTGAATAGCCGCGACGGTCACACCATCGCCGTGTCGGAGACGAAATCCATCGGCCGTATCGCCAACCGCACCGTGCTCAGCGACAGCGCGGTCGGCGTGTTGGTGCCCATCTTTGAGGATGTCCTCAAATGGGATTCGCAACAGATTCGCGAACTTTTCACCTCTTATGGTTTGGCGCTTCAGGATTGGGACAAAATCAGCACCGACTGGATCACGTTCCACCACAATGGTTAGTTTTGACAAATGTCAATTGGCCCGACTGAACGAGCGCATAACGGCGATGGGGAAGCAGTTGTCATTGAACACAGCCGAAGACCGGCCAGTACCCGGCCCCAATGAAGAACAAGCATGAAAGACTCAACTCAGGTTCAACGCCTGGAGCAAGACTCGTTTCTGCCCCCTATTTAAAATACCGGAAATTATTGGCATGGCTCCGGCCGTACAGAGGGAGAAGCTTGTGACAGAGCAAATTGACAGCAGCAGGGTCATGAGATGCGTGGCCTATCAAAACGGTGTCAGTATCGGCGATGTGAGAATAGAAGACATCAGCGAAGTGCTGCAACGGGAACACGCCTTTGTTTGGCTGGGTTTACGCGAGGCAAACGGCGAGCTGTTAGCCAAAATCCAGGAGGAGTTCGGGCTGCATGACTTGGCTATCGAAGACGCCTGCGCGGCGCACCAGCGCCCGAAAATCGAGGAATACGGCGATTCGCTGTTCATCGTGCTGCATACCGCCCATCTTGCCGAAGAGCAGGTCGAGTTTGGCGAAACCCATATTTTCCTTGGGCCGCGTTTTCTGGTGACAGTCAGGCACGGCGCTTCGCGCAGTCACAACAAAGTCAGGGAGCGTTGCGAGGCTATGCCGCAGCAATTGGCCAAAGGGCCGGGATTTGCGCTGTATTCGATCATGGATTTTATCGTCGATAACTATGTGCCGGTTATCGACGGCTTGCAGCAGCGGTTCGACGTGCTGGAGTCGGCAATTTTTCAATATCAGCCCAGTCGGCAGACTATGGAAGGGCTTTACGAGTTGAAGCGGGAGTTACTGTTGCTGGAAAGCGCCATTAATCCGGTCATCGATATATGCAACGAGCTGATGCGCTTTCATAGCGAGGTTATTCCCAAGGATGTGCGAGTGTATTTTCGTGATATTGCCGATCACATCAAACGCATCGATCAGGCGATTCATGGCATGCGCGAGATGTTGTTCGCGGCGATGCAGGTTCATCTGACTTTTGAAACGGTGCGGCAGAACGACGTCGTCAAACGGCTGGCTGGTTGGGGAGCGATCTTGGCGATACCTACCATGGTATTTAGCTGGTACGGCATGAATTTCAGGCACATGCCGGAGCTGGATTGGGAATACAGCTACCCGGCTGTGGTCGGCGGTGTGAACTTGTGCAGTCTGCTGCTGTATTTACGCCTGAAAAGGGCCGGTTGGCTGTAAATCTAAAATGCATCACACGATGCGCGAGGGTAATCAGCATTACATCGTTCCCGATCCATCCCCGCATATGCTGCCTATCATAAAAAGCTTTTACCTAAATTCAGCAAAGTGCAGAATTTAGGTTTTATATTTTCTTTATACCAAAGTCCTAAATTTATACGGAATATTTACTGATTTTTATATAAATTGGAACATTAAAATTTAAGTTTATTCTGAGGTAAATTCTATGGATCCGAAATCTCTCGTAATTACTGCGATTATCTTTGCCGTCGAAATGATTCTCTTCTATGTAGTGCTGGCTAAGTTATCAATCGATTGAAGCCTGTGTTGATCGTAAGGTCATTACGAAGGTGGTTGTTATGGTCATGTGCTTGGTATTGACGATGCTGATTTTGAGCTGGCCCCAATCTGGAGATTGGGAACCGGCTCAAACCAGTGATTGTAAGGCTATTCAGAATAAATTTGTCCTTTGTAGGTGCGACAAATTCGCACCCACAACACCAACATGCAAGCACCTAGCGGACAGAACTTAAGTGGATCGCATGAAGTTCGTTGGTTATTGCTGCTCAATAAATCAATAGTTTGTGCTCTGCTAACAACGCAAACGAACTTCTCGCTGGGCACTTATCTGGGTATCTATAAGTGGCTGTACGGATTTATCATGATCCGCAAACAGACGATACTCTATAGCGCTCCGACTGTTTCGACAAGGCACTCTCTCAAGCATAACCAATTTTTAGAGATGTCCCAAAATAAACGCTACACAACAGCTTCGATAATCTGAACGGCAGCAATATACCCAGCGATTTTTACAATTTTTTTATAACAATAACGTTACATTAACCATTCGGAACATCCATAAAAAAGAGGTAACCATGACTTTTATCTACGGCTTGAGCGGCTTGCTCGCATGCGCTTTATTCATTTACCTGCTGGTGGCGTTATTTTACCCGGAGAAGTTTTAATGACTACAAACGGCTTATTGCAAATCACTTTATATTTTGTCGCCCTGCTGCTGTTGGCTAAGCCTTTGGGTGTATATATGGCGGCGGTGTATGAAAATCGCCCGTTACTTCTTAAGCGCGTCTTGGGGCCATTGGAAGCAGGATTTTATCGTTTGAGCGGCGTTAACCCGGAACAAGAGATGGGCTGGAAAAGTTACGCCGCCGCCCTGCTCTGGTTCAATCTGTTCGGCGGGCTGGCGGTCTTCGCGTTGCAAATGCTGCAAGCCCATTTGCCGCTGAACCCGCAACAGATGGCTAATGTGACTGTCGATTCGGCATTCAATACCGCGGTCAGTTTTGCCACTAACACCAATTGGCAGGGTTACGGCGGCGAAACGACGATGAGTTATTTGACCCAGATGTTGGGCTTGAGTGTGCAAAACTTTGTCTCGGCCGCCACCGGCATGGCGGTTTTGGTTGCCATGATACGCGGCTTTCAACGCACCCATGCTGACGGTATCGGCAACTTCTGGGCGGATTTGACTCGCGGCACTTTGTATATCCTGCTGCCGCTGTCGTTTGTGATAGCGTTGGTGTTGGTTGGGCAAGGCGTGGTGCAAACCTTCAAGCCTTACCAAACCATTCCGTTAGTTGAGCAGGTCGGCACGGCAACGGAAAATGCCACGCAAACCTTGGCTGTAGGGCCTGCCGCATCGCAAATCGCGATCAAGCAACTGGGCACCAACGGCGGCGGTTTTTTTAACGTAAATTCGGCGCATCCTTACGAAAACCCGACGCCATTATCCAATTTCCTGGAAATGCTGTTACTGATACTGATCCCGGCGGCACTGTGCCATACCTTTGGCACGATGGTCGGCGATCCGCGCCAAGGCTGGGCGATTTTGGCTGCGATGACGCTGGTGCTGGTCAGCTTGCTATTTGTCACCGTTGGTAATGAGCAAGGCGGCAACCCGTCGCTGACTGCACTAGGCGTTGAGCAAAGCGTCAGCGTTGATCAGTCAGGCGGCAACATGGAAGGTAAGGAAACGCGTTTCGGTATCGTCAATTCGGCGATATGGGCGACTGCGACTACGGCGGCATCCAACGGTTCGGTCAATTCCATGCACGATTCTTATACGCCGCTGGGCGGATTGATTCCGATGTGGCTAATGCAGTTGGGTGAAGTTATTTTCGGCGGCGTGGGATCCGGTCTATACGGGATGTTGATTTTTGCGCTGATTGCGGTATTTGTCGCTGGTCTGATGATAGGTCGTACGCCGGAATATCTAGGCAAAAAAATTGAAGCTTTCGAGATAAAAATGGCAGCTGTCGTTATTTTAATTCCGGCCTTCTTTATTCTGGGTGGGACGGCGTTGGCGATCATGGTGGAAGCAGGAAAAACAGCGGTTGCCAATCCCGGTGCCCACGGCTTTAGCGAAATTCTTTATGCGTTTTCCTCCGCTGCGGGCAACAACGGTAGTGCTTTTGCCGGTCTTAGCGCCAATTCTCCGTTTTATAACACGGCTTTGGGTATCGTGATGCTGTTCGGGCGTTATGGGATCATCATCCCGGTACTCGCTATTGCCGGCTCATTGGCTGCAAAAAAGACCGTGCCGACCACCGTTGGCACTTTGCCTACGCATACGCCGCTATTCGTGATGCTGCTTATCGGCACCGTGGTTTTGGTCGGTGCGCTAACTTTCGTGCCCGCGTTGGCTTTAGGTCCGGTGGTCGAACATTTAATCATGAACACAGCTCAGTAGGCCGGAATAAGACCACCCAAGCAGGCCCTGAGCTTGTCGAAGGGCGTAGCGCGAGGTGGCGTTTCCGGCGAGTTTGGTAGGTATTTGCCGGAAACACCAGTTCTCGCAGTCGCTCGAACCGGCTTATTCCAGCCTACGACTATGAATTTAAGCAGAGTGAGAAATAATCAATGAGCACAAAAAGTCATACACAACAGCTATTTAGCGGCCCGATCCTGTGGGATGCGCTAGGCGATACCCTGCGCAAACTGGCGCCTCAACAACAATGGAAAAACCCGGTAATGTTCGTTGTCTATATCGGCAGTTTGCTGACTACCGGACTATGGCTGTGGGAGTTGTTTTCCGGGGACAACACGGAAACCGGCTTCATGTTGGCCGTGACCTTCTGGTTGTGGTTTACGGTGTTGTTTGCCAACTTCGCGGAAAGTGTCGCCGAAGGCCGCAGCAAGGCGCAAGCGGCATCATTGCGTAGCGCCAAGCGCGACATCATGGCCAAGAAACTGGATAAACCGCAGTACAGCACTGATTACGCCAAAGTCGCCAGCACAATATTACGGCGCGGCGACTTGGTACTGATTGAAGCAGGCGATTTTGTCCCCGCCGACGGCGAAGTCATCGAAGGCGCAGCCAGTGTCGACGAAAGCGCGATTACCGGCGAAAGCGCGCCGGTCATTCGTGAATCGGGTGGAGATTTCAGTTCGGTAACCGGCGGTACCAGAGTATTGTCCGATTGGCTGGTAGTGAGGGTCGTTGCCAATCCCGGTGAAGCATTCCTGGATCGCATGATTGCGATGGTTGAAAGCGCGTCGCGGCAAAAAACGCCTAATGAAATCGCCCTGACTATTTTGCTGGTGGCATTGACACTGATTTTTCTGCTGACCACCGTGACGCTGCTGCCTTTTTCTCTGTACAGTGTGGAAATCGCCAAAGCCGGTACGCCGGTTTCGATCACTGTACTGGTCGCGTTGTTGGTTTGTCTGATTCCTACCACCATAGGCGCTTTGCTGTCCGCTATCGGTGTTGCAGGTATAGGCAGGATGATGCAGAAAAACGTTATCGCCACTTCGGGTAAAGCCATTGAAGCGGCAGGCGATGTGGATGTGTTACTGCTGGACAAAACCGGCACGATCACATTGGGTAACCGTCAAGCTTCGGCATTTTTTCCAATTGGTTTGACCAGTGAAAGAGAATTGGCCGATGCCGCACAATTGGCGACACTAGCTGACGAAACGCCGGAAGGCCGCAGCATCATTATTCTTGCCAAGCAGAAATTTGACATCCGGGAGCGCAATATTCACGAGCTGGGTGCAACGTTTGTCGCCTTTAGCGCACAAACACGGATGAGCGGCGTCAATATCGGTGAGCGGCAAATTCGTAAAGGCGCTGTCGATGCCATTCGCGGCTTTGTGGAAGCCCAACAGGCAAAATTCCCGGAGGAAGCAACACGAATCGCCGATGTTGTTGCGCGGCGTGGTAGCACACCGCTGCTGGTTGTCGACGGTGGACAGGTGTTGGGTGTTATTGAGCTAAAAGATACGGTCAAGGGCGGTATTAAGGAGCGTTTTGTAGAGCTGCGCAATATGGGCATTAAAACGATCATGATCACCGGCGATAACCGCTTGACAGCGGCAGCAATCGCGGCTGAAGCGGGCGTCGATGACTTTTTGGCCGAGGCTACGCCCGAAGCCAAGCTCAAGCTGATCCGGGAACACCAAGCCGAAGGCCGTCTGGTGGCGATGACCGGAGACGGCACCAATGATGCTCCTGCTTTGGCTCAGGCCGATGTGGCGGTGGCGATGAATTCCGGTACGCAGGCGGCCAAGGAAGCCGGCAACATGGTCGATCTCGACTCCAATCCCACCAAGCTGATTGAAATCGTTGAAACCGGGAAACAAATGCTGATGACGCGCGGCGCGTTGACCACGTTTAGTTTGGCTAATGACTTGGCTAAGTATTTCGCCATTGTTCCGGCAGCGTTTGCCACTACTTATCCGGAACTTGGGGTGCTTAATATCATGGGGCTTAGCAGTCCGGCCAATGCGATACTTGCGGCCGTTATTTTTAACGCCTTGATTATCGTTGCCTTGATTCCTTTGGCGTTGAAAGGCGTGACTTACCGGCCGCAAAATGCAGCTACATTGCTGCGTAATAATTTGCTGGTTTACGGTGTCGGCGGTGTAATCGTGCCGTTTATAGGTATTAAGTTGATCGATCTTGGCTTAATTGCGTTATCGTTCTAGCGAAAGAAAGCCCTCTCCAAAGGGAGAGGGTTGGGTGAGGGGAAATAAAAATAAGGGAAAAACTTACTTGAATCCCGTCATCCCAGCCTTCTCCCTGAGGGAGAAGGGGCGCACCACACCATCAAAAGTACGTGAAACAAACAAAGGAGTCATCAATGACAAACCAAATTAAACCCGCAATACTCATGTTATTGTTATTTACTGTGCTAACCGGCATTGCCTATCCATTGGCAGTCACGTTTAGCGCACAAACCCTGTTCCCCAGCCAGGCAAACGGCAGTTTACTTGGCAGTAACGAGCTGCCGCTCGGTTCTGAATTAATCGGTCAAGCGTTTAGCCGCCCCGAGTATTTTTGGGGACGACCTTCAGCGACTTCGCCCACTTCCTATAATGGCGGAGCATCCAGCGGTTCCAATCAAGGGCCTACCAATCCTGCACTAATAGATGCTGTTCAGGCGCGCATCAAAGCGTTGCGTGATGCAGACCCTAGCCATTTGGAAGCTGTACCCGTGGATTTGGTTACCGCCTCGGCTAGCGGACTTGATCCCCATATCAGCCCTGCCGCGGCCACCTATCAAATCAGCCGCGTAGCCAAAGCCAGGCACATGTCGCCGAACAGTGTAAGTGAATTGGTTGATCGTTATACAGAAGCCCGGCAATGGAGAGTATTGGGTGAGCCTCGGGTCAATGTGCTGAAATTGAATCTGGCGTTGGATCAGCGCCTTAAGTAAGTGATTACTATGTCCAAACAGATTTCCAAGCTTGCTTGAGATTGGGAACTAGCGAAAATCTATAGTACAAACACAGTTGGCATCGTACTTGTCTTTGATTGTAAAGCGAGCATTGTGCTTTAAGTTTAATTAATTCAAGGATCATATAATATGAAAAACCATCTAAACAATAATCATTTTGCACTTAAGCCGTTGGCTTTGGGCATAGCACTGATTTCTGTTTTTGGTGTAGCACAGGCAAAGAGTTTGACCGAAGCCAGTACCTTGCTCGAAACGGTAGGTGACCCCAACGAAAGCCAGTTCATGAAAAATCTTGGCTTGAAAATCGGCGGCTGGGCCAACGCCGGCGTCACTTACAACGCGGCTAGCCCCACTAACGGGTTCAACGGACCGGTTACTTTTGGTGATCGTTCTGCCGAATTCCAATTGAACCAATTAAACATATTCGTGCAACGCACCGTAGCGGCAGAAGGCGACGCGTGGGATTTCGGCGGACGTTTCGATGCGATGTTCGGTACCGATTCAATTTTTACCCAAGCATACGGATCTCCCGCACTTGATGTGAATAGCGGACTTGTTAAAAACCGGGGCAATTGGGATCTTAACTTACTCGGCAGCAACAGCAACCGTTTTTACGACATTGCATTACCTCAAGCTTATGCCGAGGCGTATGCGCCTATTGGAAATGGTTTGAATATCAAGGCCGGTCACTTTTATACGCCGATTGGTTATGAGACAGTTCCTGCGCCTGACAACTTTTTCTATACCCATGCGTATACCATGCAATATGGCGAACCGTTCACCCATACCGGCGTGATGGGAAACTATACGGTTGATAAAAACTGGGCAGTTATGGGAGGCGCTACCACCGGCAGTGCGACAGGCGGCTGGGATGGCAGTTTTAACCAACAACTAGGTAACTGGGGCGGCTTGGCCGGTACCACCTGGACCAGCAATGATAAGAATACTTCAGCCAATATCAGCGGTACCTATGGTTCTACTTCAGAACAGAGCAGTAAAAAATGGGGCCTATACAGCATCGTGCTCAAGCATAATATCACTGATAAAACCCATCTGATGTTGCAACATGACCATGGCTACGCCAATGGAGCCTTAATAGCTACAGGGGTTAATAAAGATGCTGAATGGTATGGCATCAACACACATCTAACTTACGACATCAAGGATAACCTGACTGCGGGGGTTCGAGCCGAATGGTTCCGCGATCAAGACGGTTTTAGGGTCTGGTCTCCGCAACGTGTAGCTGCGGCTTCTAGCAATGGACTAGACAGTTACGCCAGTGGTGGTCTGGGTAACTACAGCAACAGTAATCTTGGTAGTGGCGCCAGCTATTACGGCATTACTGCCGGCATGAACTGGAAACCAGTAAAATGGTTGAATATTCGCCCGAATGTTCGTTATGACTGGGTGGATGGACAAGTTGCTGCTACTGGCGGTCAGTACCGGCCTTTCGGCAATGCCAAGCAGGATCAATTTCTGTTCTCTAGCGATTTCGCAGTCAATTTTTAATGCAGCTTTAGGGGCAGGGATGTTGCGCTAGTTCCCAATTTCCAGATTGGGAACTAGCGCATATTCTGACCAAAGAAGGCTCTACAAAAGATATTCGTAGAACGACCTTAAACAAAGACGAGAGATTAAAGTATGGAACCAAAACCAACGGAAAGATCTTATGTTTTTTTGCCATGGATACTGACTTTTACTCTGTTCGGAGCATTGGCAGTGTTTAGCTATTACAGAGGAAGTCACAATCCGTTCGTTATAGAGTTTATTAAGGACGATTTGCTATCAACGATGAGAATTCATCTTCTCGAAGCCAGTGAGGCAGAAAAGAACGCCGTTCTGGCTACTACGGATGAGGCATCGGAAAGTTTTGCAGACCGAGCTCGCCAGGCCGCTGATGAAGTAGAAAGCAGTCGGAAGAAAATCGAATCCTTTCTCCTCCAGGAGAAGCGTCCAGAAGAGACAGAGATTTTCAATGAATTCAATATTTGCTGGTCGCAATTTAGAAAATTGGACGAAACAATTCTGGCTCTTGCAACTCAAAATACCAATCTCAAAGCCCAAAAGATCTCTGCGACGCAAGGTACACAAGAAATGGAACGTTTTGAACAGAGCTTGAACCGCCTCATCCACCGGAACACGAACAACAAGTGTAACGAGGTCGTCATGCTCTCGTACGAAGCGCTTACTGCCGGCTTGAAAATATTTACTCTTCATAAGCCTCATATTGAAGAGGCGAGTGATCAAGAAATGGATAAAATCGAGCTAAGCATTAAAACTTATGATACAGCAGCCCGAAAGGCTCTTGGAGCGCTTCGCAGTATTGCCGATCTAAGTGACAATGAAGATATGAATAATGCCGAGACTGCATACGAACAATTTATGAATCTAACCAGTGAAGTCTTAAGGCTTTCTCGAATTAATACGAATATCAAGTCAGCCGAATTATCCTCGGGAAAAAAAGGCTTAATTTCTTCGCGATGCCAAGAAATTCTTGCCTCCCTTCAGAAGACCGTACAAGCCCAGAGGTCTAATGCGACCCGATAGTGGAGGCCTTACGAAACGGGAAGTTAGGGCTCCTTCGACAAGGTTCGGGACAGGCTTCCAAATTGAATTTCCAAGCTAAGAGCTTGGGGCCAACGAATATAAACGACATAATATTTAGCTACCACGGACTCACTCATGACCGATACCAGACCAGACCCTGACGCCCTGCTTGCCCGTGTAGAACGGGAGGCAAACCAGAGGCGGCGCGGCCGTCTCAAGGTTTTTTTCGGTGCGGCAGCCGGTGTTGGTAAAACCTATGCCATGCTGTTGGCGGCTCAAGCCAAGCGGGCTGAAGGCGTCGATGTGGTGGTGGGGCTGGTGGAAACTCACGAGCGGCAAGAAACCGTCGCTGTATTACAAGGCCTGGATGTGCTGCCGCCCAAGCTGGTCAAACATCGGGGTACGGTGCTGCGCGAGTTCGATCTGGACGGCACGCTGAAACGCCGCCCGGTCCTGGTTTTGGTAGACGAGTTGGCGCACAGCAATGCCCCCGGCTGCCGTCATCCCAAGCGCTGGCAGGATGTTGAGGAATTGCTGAATGCCGGTATCGATGTTTACAGCACGCTGAACGTCCAGCATTTGGAAAGTCTCAACGACGATGTCGGTCAGGTGACCGGGGTACAGGTTAGGGAAACCGTGCCGGACACGGTATTCGAGCTGGCAGACGAAGTCGAATTGATTGATTTACCGCCCGATGAGTTACTGCTGCGGCTCAAGGAAGGCAAAGTGTATGTGCCGCAACAGGCGGAGCGGGCGATGCTGAGCTTCTTCCGCAAAGGCAATTTGATTGCGTTGCGGGAGTTATCCTTGCGCCTCACCGCAGACCGGGTCGATGCGCAAATGCAAGACTACCGGGACGATCACGCGATACACGATGTTTGGCAGGTCGGCGACCGGATATTGGTCTGCATAGGACCCAATACGATCGCCGAGCGGCTGGTGCGCGCCGCCAAGCGACTCGCTACCAGCCTTCATGCACACTGGATCGTGGCCTACGTGGAAACGCCGGAGCTGCAACGCCTGCCAGCCGAACGCCGCGATGAGGTGTTGCGGGTGCTGCGTTTTGCCGAACAGCTGGGTGCCGAAACGGTGACCTTGTCAGGCCCCGACATGAGCAAGGAAATCCTGGGATTTGCCAAAAACCGCAACGTCACCAAAATCGTGTTGGGCAAACCTAGGCGGCGTGGGTGGAAGCGCTGGGTGCTGGGCTCGGTCGTCGATACCCTGATCACCGAAGCGCATAACATCAACGTCTATTTGCTGGGCAGTCCGCGCGGCGAAGACTTAACCGAGCAAAAAAAGCCAAAAGAAAGGCCGGGGGCCAAAGTGCTGCGGCCGAGCTATCCCTGGGGTCGCGCCAAGCGGCGCTGGTTAAATTGGGGCTGGGCGCTGGTGATGACCGGCTGCACCAGCTCGGTTGCCTGGCTAATGTCCGGGAAATTCGAGGCGGCGAATCTGATCATGGTTTATCTGCTGGGCGTGGTTTTCATGGCGGCGCGTTTCGGGCGCGGGGCATCCATCCTGACCTCGGTGCTGAGCGTTGCCGCGTTCGATTTTTTGTTTGTAAACCCTATTCATACCTTTGCGGTTGCGGATGCGCAGTATTTAGTCACGTTCGTCATTATGCTGTTGGTGGCGTTGATCATCAGCCATCTGACCAGCAATATGCGTTCCCAGGCGAAGGTTGCGTCGCATCGGGAGCGGCGCGCCAATGTTCTTTACGCGCTGAGTGAAGATCTGGCGGCCAGCCGTACCGTAACGGATACCGCCAGAATCGCCGCGCGTCATATTCAGGATGAGTTCGGCGGCGCCAGCGTCTTGCTGTTTCCCACCGATGACAGTCGGATAGTCTACCCGATAGGCCCGCCCGTACCGGAATCCTTACGCGATTGCGATCTCAGCGTGGCGCAGTGGGTTTATGACCACGGACAGATGGCGGGACAAGGCACCGATACCTTGCCCGGAGCCAACGCGGTGTTTTTTCCTATGTCCGGTTTTCGCGGCGTCATTGGTGTGTTGGTGTTGCGCGCCGCCAATCTGCGCCGGGTGTTTCTGCCGGAACAGCGTCGGCTATTGGATACCTTTATCAGCCAGATTGCCCAAACCGTTGAACGGGTGCGTCTCTCCGAAGAGGCGCAGCAGGCGCAATTGCGCATGGAATCCGAAACCCTGCGCAATTCCTTGCTCAGCGCCATTTCCCATGACTTACGCACGCCGTTGGCATCGATTGTCGGCGCAGCCAGCACCTTGGTGGAAGAGGATGCCCAGCTCGCCTCTTCGGATCGACAAGAACTGAGCCTGACCATTTATGACGAAGCGCTACGCATGTCGAACCTGACCAATAATATTCTGGACATGGCTCGCCTGGATGCAGGGCAAGCGTCACTCAACCGGCAATGGTATCCGCTGGATGAAATAATCGGTGGAACCTTGACACGGATGCGCAAGCAACTTGCAGGGCGCGCCGTCAATGCCAAACTGCCGGATGAGCTCTGTTTGGTGCGCGTCGATGCGGTGCTGATCGAACAGGTGCTGGTCAACCTGCTGGAAAATGCCTGCAAATATACATCGGCGGGCAGCCCCATCGACATTATCGCCGAACTCTCCGCCCATATGCTAAAGGTGACCGTGGCCGATCGAGGCCCAGGCATACCGCCGGGAGAAGAGGAAAAACTGTTCGATAAATTCTATCGGGTACACCGGGAAGGCACGCAAAGCGGCGTCGGTTTGGGCTTGGCTATTTGCAAGGCTATCATCATTGCACACGGCGGCGTTATCGGAGCCGCTAATCGGCAGGGCGGCGGGGCGCAATTCTTTTTTCTGCTGCCGGTAGACGAAGCGCCGCCGCAACTGGCCGCGGAACAGCTGCAAGATGAATAACATTAAACCCGTCATTGTGGTTATCGAGGACGACCCGCAAATCCGCCGGTTTTTGCGTACTGGCCTGAGCGTGCAGGGATTTCAGGTGATTGAGGCCGGAACCGGCGAACGGGGCATAGTGGAAATCGGTACCCGCAAACCGGAGCTGGTCATTCTCGACCTGGGTTTGCCTGGGATGGACGGTATAGACGTAATTTGCAAGGTGCGCGAGTGGTCCGCCGTGCCGATCATCGTGCTGTCGGCTAGGAGTCAGGAAGGCAACAAGATAGCCGCGCTGGATGCCGGGGCGGACGATTATTTGACCAAGCCGTTCAGCATCGGCGAACTGCTGGCGCGTATCCGCGTATCGCTGCGCCATGCCGCGCAGCTTGCAGGAGACCGCGTCGAAACGCTGTTTAGCGTCGGCGATTTGCAGGTTGATTTATCCCGGCGCAGCGTACATATCGGCGACCGGGAAATTCATCTGACCCCGATCGAATACCGGCTGCTGACCGTGTTGATCCATCATGCGGGCAAGGTGCTGACGCATCGACAGTTATTGCTGGACGTTTGGGGACCTGCCTACGTGGAGCATGCCCATTATGTGCGGATTTACATGGGGCAATTGCGTCGGAAACTTGAAGCGGATCCTACGCAACCGCGTTATTTGCTGACTGAAGCGGGTGTGGGTTATCGGTTGGCGGGTGGGGAATAAATTGAAAAATTTTTATCGTTTCCACGCTCCAGCGCTTATCGCTATACACATCGTGAAGTAGGCCGGAATAAGCCTGTCCGCGCGTTCAGCGCAGGACAGGGGTTTCCGGCATCGAAGCTCAAGAGTTGCCGGAAACGCCCGCCCTTGCTGTCGCCGGGCGAGCTTATTTCGGCCTACATCCGAGTCAGCCATTCCAGACGCTTAGCGTCATCCTGCAAGATTAGGTGGAGCAATTGCCGAGCAAACCGCCAATTAATGTTCAGAAGCCGGTGAATAGAAAATCAAGTGCAGAAATAATTTCATGACGCCGGCCTGTTAGTGAGCCGATTTTTTCACCGATAGACCGAACTGGAACGCCAGCCAATTCCGCTGTAGACATACACACAGCGGTATTTCTTATTGTGAATTCAGGATTAAGATGCTTGATCGCTTTACCCATAGCCGAAGCGGATACGAGGGGTACGACTACGCGTGTTGAAAGGGTATCGAGCAAGTCAGACTGAACATCGAGTAGATAAGGAATCGTTTGATTTGTGGCTTTATTTGGGTTTTCAAAGACATCGAACTGCGCCATCAAAATTTCCTTAAACCGTCGCTGAACACCCCGTCTGTTTCAATGCGCCGATTGTAAGCGTCAATGGCTTCGCGATTTTCCTCGTGCCATTCCCTGCGTTTTTCTTCCAGCAGCATTTCGACAAGGCGTTGCTCTAATGCCTTGGAAAGATTGATGTGCAAGGCTTTTGCCTTTCGAAGCAGGTCGCTGTTGATGCTGAGATTTGTAGGTTTTTTCGAGGCATGAGTGTCATAGAAACTTTCTTGCATGATGCGCTCCATATACGAATTTTTGATGCGCATATTGTGTCAATCAGAGTGCGCATTGGCAAGCGGTTTTAATGCGCCCTATGTGCGGATTTACAGGGGGCAATTGCGACGGAAGCTTGAAGCGGATCCTACCCAGCCGCGTTATTTGCTGACCGAAGCGGGCGCGGGGTATCGGTTGGCGGGTGGGGAATGAATTGGAGGCATCGTTTCCATGCGCTGCGCTCATCGTTATACAGAAGCATTTTAAAGCACGTTATCCCGGCAATACTGAAACAGACGCAAGTATCGCGTGGGAACGATGTAAATGGATAGCTAGGAACCAGCACGCATGGCTATTTCTTTCACTGAAATCTGTGCTGAATAGATATTCAAGGCTACTACCGATTCTCCGGCAACACCGCAAAACAGCATAATAAATCCTGCCGCTGTATTCAGGCTATCCTTTATAAACAGGGGGAATAATCCGATTATTAAAAATAGAACAGCATATATAAGCCCAACCACGCAATGTATTTTTAACTTGCTGTAGCTTGGCCACATATGAAGAATCTTAGCGAACTCACCATCTGGAAATAGTAACGACTGAGTCTGTACAAAGCTCCAGCCTAACAATCCTGCCGGCAAGAGCATAAGCCACTTCAATACCTCATCATTGATCTGTATTTCTTTAATGAGGGGGTTAAGCATTTCGCCATAGATGTTTATTAAAAAAACAGAAATTATGACAATAAGAAACTCAAATGAAATCACAACTACGCGTAGCCAATACATGACTATCAATGCCTCATGTCTCGTTCACGACTTACCTTTTCAAGTATAGCTGCTGCTTTAGCTGCAAGCTCCGATGGTTCCGGTTCTTTGCTAGCCAAGAAGCTTTTCTGATTGTCTGATGTACGGATAATTACCTCAGCATCGCCATCATACCCCACTACTTTTCCAGTGCCGTATCCGTCCGCAGCCATCAGAAGGGCCGCATCCGCAATATCAACGGCTGTTTCAGGCTGGTAATTGGAATTGATCATAATATTCTGGACAAGAGTTACAATCTTCGTAGCTATCCCATTACCGTCTGGGCTTGTCTCCTTAATTGAAACTTCAGCGGCATTTCTCATTTTGACGTAGTCATTGAGACCTGACCACAAACGGCCGAAGAGCGGATTAGGCGGGTAAACTTTGGCTGAAATTTCAGTAAAAGTATCGATGTTATAAAGCTTTTTTACGAATGCTTCATAATCGGCAATTGGTTCGATAGTGCATTCTGCGAAGACGCTGTCAAACGGCGCCTCTATAATCGCTCTAAAACGACGAGCAAAGACATCCGGCTGAATCCCATCCCACACATGTAAATAAGCGATTCCAGAAAACTTTGGGAGATATACAAATGGCGAGCTGGTTTCTAGTAAATTTGGTTCCAAGGCAGCGCGTTGCGATTTAGTACCTTCATCAACTATTGTAATTTGGCCAACACGAGAAAACTTAGACAGCTTTCCAAATATGAAAGGTATTGGGTCGTTTCTATGATCCTCAATATCTGTAATTGTCCATCCAAACCGACCTCGCTCAATTACCGGCGGATTTAGAATTATATCTTGCAGACTCTCCTGATTTATCAGGCCAGCTTTCACTACTCTTCCAACGTAATAACGCCCTTTATGCACTTACTTCTCCTTAGTGGGCTTAACGAATAATTATATAGTTCGCATATCATCCTTGATTGCAATGGTCTAGGCAATAGGCTCTGGAACTTTATAGGAGTCCTAACTGTATCTCTTCCCATATCGGCAGTTTTATAGACTAACAATTAGTTTTGTAGATCGGACAACTGCTTATTGTTGTCCGACATTAGAGCGATTACACAGTAGTAAAAAGAGTAAGAGAATACTGGTTTTGGCTGCGTAATTAAAAGTTCGCATTGGTCATCATTACAGCCGTAAAGTTAGCGTTTCCAATTCCAATTCCTTCTCAATTTGTCGAGCAGCATGAACTGTGTTTGCAATGCATACCTTCATTCGAGACTAAGAAAGTACCGGGTATGTTTGCGCTCACCGTGCCGGATTAAAGCCCCCTTACCCACTAAATCCTGTAAATCTCGGGTAGCGGTGGCTCTAGGCGCGCCGGTAATGCCAATGTATTTTTCCGCATTCAATCCGCCGGTGAAGCCATCCGGGCCTTCTCGAAACATTCTGGTCAAAACCTTTTCCTGGCGCGGATTAATTTGTCCGCGCAGCCGGGCATAGAGCTTGGCTTTCTTGATCAGGAAATCAATCCAAGTTGCGGTATAACTTTGGGCGTTTATCACCATGTCCGCAAAATAGAGCAGCCACGCAGTTATTTCATTCTGCTTGTTTGCCCGTTCAAGCGCGCTGTAATAGGCTTTTTTGTCGCGTTCAATGGCGTAGGCAATGGCAATCAGCGTAGGTTGACCCAGACATTGAGCGAGCGCTTTCTCGGCAATCGCCCGTCCGATTCGGCCATTGCCGTCTTCGAAAGGGTGGATGCTGACAAAATAAAGGTGGGCAATAGCGGCGCGCAATAAAGTCGGCAGCGGTGTTGTTCCGTTCGATGTGGTGGCGTTAAACCAGTCAATGAACCGCTCCATTTCAGCCATCATTTGTGATGACGGCGGCGCTTCAAAATGCACTTTGGGTGCATAGATAGCGCCGGATACGATTTGCATCGGTTCGCTATGCGTCCGGTAGCAGCCTATGTCGTTCAAGTCACGGCGGCCATTGGTCAGCATTTTGTGCCATTCGAGCAGCATAGCGTGGGAGAGCGGGGCTTCAAAACTCCGATACACATTGACCATCATTTCCGCGATGCCTTGTTCGGCGGGAGAAATTTTGCGGTTGTCGGCGATCAACCCGAATTGGCGGCGTATAGATGACTGAAGGCTATCGCGGTCAAGATATTCGCCTTCGATTTCCGATGTTTTTAACGCTTCGTTGCTGATCAGTTCGATGGTTAATTGTCGTTTGTCTTCTTCATTGAGATGTTTGAATGCACCGAACAAAAGACCCGCGCCAAGCAGCAATTGTTTCTCGAAATCGTCAATCAAGGATTTGTCGTAGTTAAAATTAGGCCAATCAGGTTGTTGCCAGTTCCACATCATGAGTTATACACCTCTAGTTTATAACTCATAATATGATCAAATATGAGTTATAGGAAATGGTTTTTATAACTCATGCCCACTTACGAAAAGTCATTCCGTTACCCTTTTCCGGGGCAGTTTAATGGCGATACGTCTCGCGGATTGTTTTAAAAAACAGATTGAAGTAACAGCTGGAGGAAAAGTTGGCCTAACCAAGCCAGGGCGATCTTGCCGATTCGGTTCGCCGCGAATGCAAAGCTGAAAGTCTGGTAGACAACAAAATCATCAGTGATAGCATCGATTGTTGAGTCATTTTAGTCAAGCAAGCCGGTAAAAACTGTAATAAGATAGCCGCAGTTTTTATTTTTACAAAGAGTCACTCTATGCGACGTTTTATTCTACTGAGTTTGCTGGCCTTCCCGGTCTATGCTGTCGATGAGCGGCCGCCTGAGCTTGAGGCTGTGCCGGAAGCGCCGGAACCGCCTTTGCCGGTGCAAAACGGTGAAACCATGGAGCCGGACATCACCATTATTCGTAAAGGTAAAGAGACCATTCAGGAATACCGGCGTGGCGGCAGGCTTTATATGATAAAAGTCGTACCGGCTGTCGGCCCCCCTTATTATTTTCTCGACACCAATGGCGACGGCAAAATGGATGTGCGCCGTAGCGATCTGGATAGAGAAACCGACATCAATATGTGGAAGTTGCTGGAATGGTAGTCGCTTAAAACCGGTGTCTGTATTTACTCGCATAACACGCCCGCAACTCGATCAATTCTTTAGTGCTTATACCCTCGGTGAAGTCGTCAGTTTTGAGGGTATAACGGACGGCATAGATAATACCAATTATTTTGTAACCACCACGCAAAGCAGTTTCGTGTTGACTCTGTTCGAGTCGCTGACTGCCGATGAATTGCCGCATTTTTTAAAATTACTGGCGCACCTGGGAGAAAACAACTTGCCGTGTCCTAGGCCTCAAAGCGACCGGCAGGCAAATTCGTTGCGGCAGCTTAACGGTAAACCGGCTGCGGTATTCAAGCGTTTGTCCGGTTCAGCAACGGCAATCCCATCCATTTTGCATTGTCAGGAAATCGGCTTGCAGCTGGCAAGCTTACATCGCTGCACGGAGGACTACGTTTTCCCGATAAAAAACGGCAATGATTTAAGCTGGTGTAAAACGGTGCTGGGCAAAATCGGCGCGCATTTATCGGCAACCGATCGTGAGCTGATTGATGATGAGCTGGTTTTCCAATCGGAAAACACCCCGGTTAATCTGCCCCGAGGCGTCATGCATGGCGACTTGTTCAGGGATAATGTGTTGTTTGTTGATGGCCAGCTTAGCGGGTTGTTGGATTTTTACAACGCCTGTACCGATACCTTGCTGCTCGATGTTGCGATAACGGCTAACGATTGGTGCTGCGATAACGGCACGGTTAATGCCGAAAAATTCACGGCGTTGCTATCCGCTTATGAAAGCCTGAGGCCGCTGGAGCCGCTGGAAAAACAACACTGGCCGATCCTGCTCAGGGCGGCGGCGTTGCGTTTTTGGCTATCGCGCCTGGAACATCAATGTTATCCCCGTCCCGGCGAAATAACCCAGCAAAAAGATCCGCTGATTTTTCGGCGTATACTGCTGCAGCATCGGCAACAGACTTATTTATCGAGCAACGCCAATATTTTCAACCTCAGGAGTACAGCATGATTAAAATTCTTCATCTCACCTTTGTTTTATTGTCCATCTCCAGTTTTGTCGGCAGGGTTTATCTGGCGGAAAAGCGCCCGGAATTGCTGGAACAAAAATGGATAAAAATCGGGCCGCATATTGTCAATACCATGTTACTGATCACCGGTTTTACGCTGGTTTTTCAAGGTTCGTGGCTGTCGGGCGAATACGGTTGGATTGTCGCTAAAATAATAGCCCTGCTGGGCTATGTCGGTTTGGGGATGGTTGCTATCAAGAGCCAGGGCGCTCTGCGCTGGCAGGCTTTTGCCGGTGCTCTTGCCTGCTTTGTTTATATCGGCATCGTCGCGGTCAGCAAGAACGCATTTTTCTTTTTATAGCGGTTTGAAAAAACGTTACAAGCAAAATTCAATTTCACTGATTTGTTGATCCAGCCAACATAAGACGTCTTTGCTTTGATGAAACCGGGTTTCATCAAACTCAAGGGCTTGTTGATGGGTTAATACCGACCAGCGGGACAGCCGGTTTTTTAGCTGTCCCTGTTCGCTGGTTGTAAAATGGTAGCGTTGCGTCAGCTGCTCAAACAGCTCGGGTTCCTGTACCGTTATCAGCTTCGCCAGACGGCTTAATTCTGCCAGCAGGGTTTCAATTGCTGCGACATGCGCGGCTATCAATGCCGCGACTTGCTTGGGCTGGATATTTTCGGCAGGCGATGATTCGTTATCCGAAATAACTTTTAGGCAGTGGATTAATTCACCTGTCGAAAATCGCACAGCAGTTTCATAAAATGCGGACGCTTCCATGTCGCAAAGATGTTCCCGGTCATAAACAAGCTGCGGCCTGGATACGGTCCGGATGTTTGCAGTGGGGCAGGGCGGCGTAAAAACCAAGGGCGGGTAATAGCTTTTCCGGCTGTCCACATCGGTAATTTTGTCGATTAAAAACAGGCTGCCCAGCGCATGATCGATGTGTCCTGCGATGCCGATATTAACCAGCACCGGATGTTCGACTGAAGCAAACAAAGCCTGGGTGTAAGCCACCCCGGCCGCCATCGCGCTTTTCCCCAGCCCCGTTACCGTCAGGCAGATGGCCTGATTTAAATAAACCGCAAACGGCTGGATCGTTGTATCTTTCTTTAATTTGAAATGCTCGACCAGCGGCTTGGCCTCGCAGGGTAGCGCGGCGTAGATAAAAATTCGGGGCGGGTTTTGTCGCATAATTCGGATGGTTAGTGAGATTTTATTAATGGTGGGCGGCAAAAAACGGCAAGGCCACACAGGGCATAAAGTTGAAACGATGAATGATCAGGCGTTCCAATTTTGAACATGAGCATCAATTATCCATTAAACAATACCTCGATAAAACACCGGAGATGATATTTTTAATAGCGCTGGCCCATAATCAAGGGAGCCGAAGCCGTTAAATCGATTATGCTTCACATGCGTTGCAGCTCGCATCACTGATAAGCGCCAGAGCTGTTAAGGGTTACCGATTGGGGAGACCGGCAATCCGGCTCTGGCGGATCGTTTTTTTGAATCAGATTATCCATAATAATCGCTTGAGCCTGGGTTTCCGCATCGGCGATTTCATCGGCAAAGATGTCAGTCTGATACTCCGGGCTAGTCACTGCCGCCAGTGAAGCGCCCAGAGGCTGCTCCGATTCCGTGACGTCGATTGAGGTCACGGTGGAGAGTCCGGGGCGAATGGGATTTTTCAGTATCTCGTCTTGTCGTAATGCGATGCGCACGGGAATACGCTCTACAATATGAATGAAATTTCCGACCGCATTATCCGGGGGCAATAAAGCAAAGACGCTCCCGGTGCCGGGTATCAATCCTTCTACCGTGCCATGATAGATCCGGTTCTTCCCGTACAGATCGACGCTAACCTCTGCCGGCTGGCCGGGGCGTATCTGGGCTATCTCTGTCTCCCGCAAGTTCGCCTCCACCCACAGGTGCCCCAGCGGAACAATCGTCATCAGCGGATCGCCGGGTTGAACCCGGTTGCCGACCTGGGCCTTGCGCATCGACACATAGCCGGAAACGGGAGCATGGATTTGTTGGCGCGAGTATTCAAGATAGGCGGCGATGAATTTATACTTGGCCGCCTCTATGTCCGGGTGCAAGATTTTACTGGTGCCTCCCACTTTGGCTTCTATGGCTTTGAGTTCCGCCTCGGCTTCCCGCATCTCGGCTTCAAGGGCTGTGGCCTGATCTTCGGCATTTTGCATGACCTGCTCGGATACTGAGCCGGTTGGAAGCGCCTGCCGAAAACGCGTCACATCATGGCGCACGCGGGCAAGCCGGGCCGAGCGGGCACTGAGTTTTTGGCAGATTTGCCGGCGCGTGGAAAAAACCGCCCCGATCTCGCGCACTACCTGCCCCAGTTCGCCTCGGCGCTGGCCTAAAGCAGTCTGCGCGCGATGCTCGTCGAGACTCACCAGCAGATCGCCCTTGTTGACATACTGGCTTTCCTCGACCAATACCCGCGTGACGATGCCCGTTGCATCCGCCTCCACCGGAATAAGGTTGCCGGTGATGAATGCATTATGGCTGACAACCCGGAAACGGCTGTAGTGCCACCAATAACCGGCATAAATTAAAGCGCTGACAACCATTACCAGCAGAACTGACAAGAGATAGCGGTTGCGGCGGGTACGAATAATCTTGTGATGAGTTTTCATAGGTCTTTATAGTGGCAGTACCGGAGTTTATTTTCGATTCGAATCCATTCGCTCAAGGCTGTCATTAAACTTACCATGGCCACCAGCCGGGCTGTTCGGGGCTCTGTTGGACAGGTTGGAGCGTGTTGACGTAACCTCCGCCCAACGCTTCCATCAAATCCACCATCGCAACCAGCTGATCGGATTCCAAATTTTTCAAGGCATATTCCTGGTCCAGCACGGTATGTCGGCGGGCCAGCAGCGCCCTGCGATCATCAAGGCCGCTGCGAAAACGCACCTCGGCAAGATCCAGGTTTTCATGTTGAGCAGACAGCAGGCGGCCGTGCGCTTCGAGGATGGCCTGTGTCTCCCGCCAACGGCTCAGGCTATCGGCTACCTCTTGTACGGCGCGTAACAAGGTTTCGTTGTAAAGCTCCACTGCGCTATCGTACT
>Ga0208753_100222_pt1 | contig 27610 bp, 24 predicted proteins | sample LakWasMet37_LOW7_2_FD_183877 | JGI IMG/M metagenome (GOLD analysis project Ga0208753, IMG submission 183877) | Freshwater sediment methanotrophic microbial communities from Lake Washington under simulated oxygen tension - Sediment Metagenome... | ecosystem: Environmental > Aquatic > Freshwater >... | reverse complement strand
GACCGGGTGAGCTGGCAGGAGCGCACGATGCCCGAGGGCTTCCTGTCCTCGGGCCAGTTGCCGCGGGCGAGGTAGACCAGCTGCGAGACGTCGATGCTCATCGGGCAGACGTACTGGCAGCGCTTGCACAGCGTGCAGCACCAGATCCAGGGCGTGGACGAGAGTTCTTCGTCCATTCCCAGCAGGGCCATGCGAATGAACTTGCGCGGGTCCATGTTCTCCAGGCCCGACGCCGGACAGCCCGAGGAGCAGAGCCCGCAGGTAAGGCAGGCCTCGAAGTTGGCCCCCTCGGGCAGCAGCTCGAGCGCTGCCTCCCTGAAGTTGATGCTTGCTACTGCAGATTCCGTCATGAGTTCATTCCCCGGTGCGTCTCTCGGGCATGCCGCCGCATTGCTGCGAAGTATGACACCAGCGACTAGGCTTTGCGCGCCGCCAGCAGCGCCTCTGCAAGTTCGACGAATCCCGCCCCGGAGCGGGCGCCGGTGATCCACGCCGGCCTGGCTTCCAGTCGATCGGCGAAATCGAGCACGTTGGCGACCCCGACCGAATTGGGGAAGAAGCTGAACATCGGCACGTCGTTGGGCGAATCGCCGACGAAGATCCAGCGCTCCCGTTCCGTCGCGTTCTCCAGAGCAATCCCGAATTCCTCGGCCAGCATTCGCTGCGTCGTGCTCAGCTTGTCGTAATCGCCGAACCAGCCATTGACGTGTATGGAACTCACCTTCGCGCGCATGCCGGCCGCCTCCATGCGGCCTACGATGGCATCGACGGCGGCGGGCGGCAAGGGCTCGACATCCTCCCGGAAATCGATGGCCAGGTCGGCGACGCGGCAGAACTGGTCGGAGGCCAGCGCAGAACCGGGGACCGCGGCGAGGATTTCCGCCGCGATCGCTTCGAGTCGCGACTGGCGGTCCGGGGGCGGCTGGCCGGCGAAGACCGTTTTGAGCCGCCTCGCTTTGGCGTCGTAGCGCATCCAGAAGGCACCGTTCTCGCCGACCACGGCATCGACCGGCCACATGCGTGCGATGTGGTCGCACCAGCCGGCGGGCCGTCCGGTGACCGGAATCACCTTGATCCCGTCGGCGTGCAGGCGCTCCAGCGCCGCATAGGCGGCTGCCGTCAGGCGCCCGTCGGTGGTAATCGTATCGTCGATGTCCGCCAGCACGCCGACGATCCGCGATCGCGCCTGGGGTGACAAATCGGCCAGCGGCCGCATCGTGGACCCGGGGTTCATTCGCCTGCTTTTCGGAATTGTCCGGCATACAGGCGCTGCAATTCCGCATCGCGCCCGCCCTTGGCAAGGGTGCTGCCCCGGCTGGTCTTCATGAAAGTTCCCTCTTGAGCACAGTGAAAGCCTTCAGGCGGACATGGGTCTTTCCTCGAAGGCGCGGCCTCTCGCACGGCAATCAAGGCTATCGTACACAATTCGCCCCTACACCTGCACTCTCTCCCGGTCCAGCCGTTGCTGCCCCGGATTGCGGCAAAGACAAAGGATCGCCCCATGGACGAGCGGCAACTGCACGGCATCGATGCCTGCGTCTTCGACGCCTACGGCACGCTGTTCGACTTCAACAGCGCGGCCGGCGCCCTACGGGATGAACTGGGCGATGACTGGCAACGCCTCTCCGATCTGTGGCGCCTGAAGCAGCTTCAATACACCTGGCTGCGCGGACTGGCGCAGCATCACGCCGACTTCTGGCAGGTCACCGGCGACGCGCTGGATTATGCCCTCGCCACTTTGCGCATCGGACGAACGGACTTGCGCGAGCGCCTGATGCAACTCTACCTTCGGCTCGACACCTATCCCGAGGTGCCGGCCATGCTGCGCGTCCTGAAGAACCGCGGGATGAAGCTGGCCATACTGTCCAACGGCACGCCGGCCATGCTCGCGGCAGTAGTCGGCAACGCCTCACTGGAAGGGGTATTCGATGCCGTGCTTTCGGTCGAGGAAGTGGGTGTCTACAAGCCGCATCCCGCCGTCTATGGCCTTGCCGCCTCGCGTCTCGGGATCGCGCCATCGCGCATCTGCTTCCTGTCGTCGAACGGCTGGGATGCCTTCTCGGCCAAGGCCTTCGGCTTTCAGGTGGTCTGGTGCAACCGCTTCGGCCAGGTCCCCGAACGGATACCAGCCGCACCGGACGGCGAGATCATCGACCTCTCGGCACTGCCGGACATGCTCGGCAGGTAGCGCAGTCCCGCAAGACAATCACCTGCATCGAACCAAGGTCTCATCGCGACCGCGGCATTCAACGACTGTCGCGGCCGCCCAAACGCCGGCAGGCCGCGCGCAGCACGGCCATCTGGCGGCGATAGTTGGTGCAGCCGGCGCAGATCCACAGGTGCAGGCGCAGGCCGATGCGCTCCGACAGGGCGAGGCCGCGGTCCTGCTCCTGCGACATCAATTCGGTGGCTTGCCTGCAGTTCAGCATTTCAGGTCCCCGCTCCGGCAAACCACTTTGTGTCAAGGCAGGCGCGCAGGCCCATCCGCGCGCGATGCAGCACCACCCAGCAATTCGACGAACTGATGCCGGTTTCCTTACAAATTTCGTCGGTCTCGAAGCCGAGGAATTCGCGCATCATGAAAACGCGTGCGGTCTTCGCCGGCAGATAGTCGAGGCAGGCCTCGAACACGGCCCAGAATTGCTGCTGCTCGAAGGAGGCCTCCGGATCGGCCCAGCGCCCCGGCCGGGTCTCCGGCTGCCAGTGGCCGCGCCGGTCGAACAGGGACTCGGCCAGCAGGTCGTCGCCGGCGTCGTCCTCGGCCAGCGAGCTTGCCGCGACCTCGCGACTCTGGCCGCGGATGATGTCGATGATCTTGTTGCGCAGAATTGCGATCAGCCAGGTCTTGTAGGATGAGCGGCTCTCGAAAGCATGGCCGCCCGTCAGCGCCGCGAGCATCGTGTCCTGCACCGCATCCTCGGCAGCGCCCGCATCGCGCAGCTGCAGTCGCGCGAAGCGCAACAGATCGGGGCGCAGCGCGTTCAGCTCGCTTTGACGGTCGAATTCCATGGAACGTATTCTGACGCATGATGACTAATTCCGACAGACTCCATGCAGGAGAACGCCATGAACCGTCGCACCTGGATTTCGCGGATTTCCGGATTGTTCGCCGCAACCTCGCTGGCGCCCGGCCCGGCCCGCGCCGCCAGCGCCTTTCCCCTGAACAAGCCCCGCGAGGAATGGAAGAAGCTGCTGACGGCGGACGCCTACCGCGTGCTGTTCGAAGAGGGAACCGAGCCTGCCGGCAGCAGCGCGCTGAACGCGGAAAAGCGCGCCGGTACCTTTGTCTGCGCCGCCTGCCGTCTGCCCTTGTTCGACAGCGCGCACAAGTACGAAAGCGGCACCGGCTGGCCCAGCTTCTGGCAGGCGCTGGCGGGCGCCGTCGGCACATCGACCGACTTCAAGCTGATCTACCCGCGCACCGAATATCACTGTGCGCGCTGCGGCGGGCATCAGGGCCACGTCTTCAACGACGGCCCGCGTCCGACGGGCAAACGCTACTGCAATAATGGCGTCGCCTTGAGCTTCATCGCGAAACCCGAGCCCCTGCCGCCGCTGCGGACATGAAACGAGGTGCTGCGAAGCAGCGGCCGCAGGACCGCCGGCATCCCACAAAAACGCGTGCCGGAAAGGACGTCGCGGAGTAGCATGCGTAGCAGGAATCCCACTCAAGGAGATCACCGATGAGCCTGCTTGGAAAGATGCTCGGCCCGAAATCCAAGTACGACGAGAGCCTGCCTTACGTGTACGAAGCCAGGATTCGCATGTTCGAGGAAGGCCCGGAGTACAAGTCCTACTTTTCGGACACCATTTGCGGCCTGATCGAGCATCTGCACCGCAACCGCATCGAACCGGAGGGCGTGACCATCTTCGAGGTCTACCGGGAAGAGGAATCGCCCATCGATGCCCGGCTATTCACCACGCCCGACCGGCAGTGGCTGTTCAAGCCCGACATCTGCCGCACCTTCGAGCAGCATTACCCCGGACACATACACGGGCAGGCCTGCTCGTTCAAGGACAGGGATCGCGGGGCGATCGGCCCTTGATCGCCGCCTGCGGCGCACCCGCGCCGCATTGGCGGGAAATGCCGGTCCGGCGCCGAGCCGGACCCCGCCGCCACTGAAGCAGTGATTCAGCCTCCCTGGCTGAGGACGTTCACCAGCTTCGCCAGAGTGGCATCCGCTTCCTCGTTGCCCACCTGGCAGGTTCCGGCGGCTTCATGGCCGCCGCCGCCGTACTGGAGCATCAGTGCGCCGATGTCGGTTTTCGCCGTGCGGTTGAGGATCGACTTGCCGACGGCCAAGACCGTGTTCAGGTTCTTCACGCCCCACATGACGTGGATCGAAATGTTTGCCTGGGGAAACAGGGCGTAGACCATGAACCGGTTGCAGGGCCAGATCGTTGCTTCCTTGCGCAGATCGAGCACCAGGACATTGTTGTGTACGGTAGTGCAGCGCTTGATCTGTTCCTGGGCCTTGGGCACGCTCTCCAGGTACAGGTCGACCCGCTGCTTGACGTCGGGCAGCAGGAGGATCTCTTCGATGGAATGGTCCCGGCAATAGCCGATCAGGGACATCATCAGGTCGTAGTTGCTGACTTCGAAATTCCTGAAACGTCCGAGGCCCGTCCGCGAGTCCATCAGGAAGCTGAGGAGAACCCAGCGCATCGGATTGAGGATCTCGTCACGGGTGAACTTGGCCGAGTCGGCCTTGTCGACAGCTTCCATCATGAACAGGAAACTGTCCGGGAATGTCCGCCCGCCGCCGAAATGGTTGTACACCACCCGCGCAGCGGAGGGGGCGTGGGGATCGATGATGAGATTCGGATGTTCCCCGGGATTGCGCAGAATTTCCGAGGAATGATGGTCGAAGGCCATGCCCACGCTCGGCACGTAGGGCAGGTTGGTGGTGATGTCGCGCCCGGTGATGGGAACCTTGCCGTCCTGAACGTCCTTGGGATGAACGAACACGATCTCGTTGATCATGCCGAGCTCCTTGAGCAGGATCGCGCAAACGAGGCCGTCAAAGTCGCTGCGGGTCACGAGTCGATGCATGGTCATGGCGCGAATCTCCAGGCGGTTTCGAGGAAGAGGACAAGATATGCCGCAACAGTTTGCAGAATAACGCCGAATTCCCCTCCTGCAAACATGCCGGTGGAACCGGCCCTGTTCCACCGGTCGCGTCGAGGATGCAATTTCGATGCGCCCCGACCGGCTGCCGTCCCGGACATCCTGCGCAGATGCGGAGTTCATCGCGGAGACTTCGTCAGCGGATGATCCCCGCCGGGTCTGAAACATTCTGTTGCAAATATGCCTGAACCGTTCATGGAGCGTGCCATCTATACCTGCGCCGGCATGACGCATGCGTCGCTGGAAGTCCGCCGGCAGAAGGTGATCGATGAATTGATTGCCGGTGAAGGAAGCTATCCCGGTCCTGAAACGCAGCGAGGGGATGCGGTGGAGTGATGGCGCCCCATCTCCCGCAGGCTTCAGGCCATTTTCCGGCCAACCGGAAGAAAGACGAGGAGTGAAATGAAGACCAGCCACAAGCGGATTGTTCTGTCACTGGCGATTGGCGCCGCATTCGCCGGGGGATACGGCTTGCATGACCACCTTGGCATCGGCGGCGCGCGCGCGGCCACGGCAATGGGGGAATCCGTCATTTCTGCGCCGGAGGCGCCCCGGACGGGAATCAGTCTCCCCGACTTCAGCGCGATCGCCGCCGTGCAGGGACCTGCCGTAGTCAATATCAGTGTTTCGGGAACCATGAAAAGCACGGCGGCGGACTTGTACGACATCGATCCCGATTCGCCCTTCTTCGACTTTTTCCGCGGCTTCGGCATTCCCGGCCACCCGGGCCGCGGCGAGCGGATACCGACGCATGGCCTCGGCTCCGGCTTCATCGTCAGCCCCGACGGCATTGTTCTCACCAACGCACACGTCATTGCCGATGCCGACGAGGTGATGGTGAAGCTCACCGACAAACGCGAATTCAAGGCCAAGGTGATCGGCCAGGACAAACAGACGGACGTTGCCGTGCTTCGCATCGATGCCACGAATCTCCCGACGGTAAAAATCGGCAATCCGGAGCGGGCGCGCGTCGGCGAATGGGTGGTCGCGATCGGGTCGCCCTTCGGATTCGAGAACAGCGTTACGGCCGGCATCATTTCCGCCAAGTCGCGCACCCTTCCGGACGAGGGCTACGTGCCGTTCATGCAGACCGACGTCGCAATCAACCCCGGCAACTCGGGTGGCCCGTTGATCAATTCAAGCGGTGAGGTCATAGGGATCAACTCGCAGATATTCAGCCGAAGCGGGGGATATCAGGGACTTTCCTTCGCCATCCCGATCAACGTCGCGATGGACATCGAACAGCAGCTTCTCACCAAGGGCAAGGTCCGCCGCGGCCGGCTGGGCGTGAGCATCCAGGAGGTCAGCCAGGGACTGGCCGATTCCTTCGGCCTCGACAAGCCTCGCGGCGCCCTGGTGAGTTCCGTCGACGCCGGCAGCCCGGCCGCCAAGGCAGGCATTCAGCCGGGAGACGTCATCCTGAAATTCAACGGCAAGGAAATCGAAAGCTCCTCCCAACTGCCTGCCATGGTGGGAAGCGTGGCGCCCGGCAGCGAGGTGCGCATGGAGATTTGGCGCCAGGGGAGCACCCGGGAACTGCGCGCCTCGGTGGGTGAGATGAAGAACCTCGCCGCCAGGGACGCCAAGGATTCGACCGCGGCCAAATCCACCGGCAAGCTGGGTCTGGATGTGCGGCCCCTGACGGGCGAAGAAAAGGGACAGGTCGACGGCGGACGGGGTCTCGTCGTCGAGGACGTGGGCGACGGCCCGGCGGCTCGCGCCGGCATTCAGCCCGGCGACGTCATTCTTGCGGCGAACGGCGAGCGGGTGAGCAGCATCGAACAGTTGCGCAAGCAGGTTGAACGAGCGGGAAAGACCGTTGCGGTGCTGGTGCAACGTGGCGAGCATAAGATGTTCGTGCCCGTCAAGATAGGCTGACGGGCCAGTCTCCCGCCTCGTGATTTCATCCCGCCTGTTTCCGCGCCGATCCGCCCGGTGGCGGGCAGGCGCTGCACAGGGCTCTTCGATGCCGGCTTGCGGAAGCGCGGCTCGCGACGCGTTCAGTGAAAATCCCGGCTCGCCGTCACCAGCCGCCCGAGCAGGTCGCTGTGGTCGAACAGGCGCTTGGCGATCAGATGTACCACGGCATGTTCGCCCTCGCCTTCGCGCTGCAGCTGGCCGGCCACGCCCAGCAGGCGGCTGCCGAGCAGGAGTCGGCGCTGGCGGGACGCCAGATCGTTGAACACCACGACGTTGGCGAAGCCGGTTTCGTCTTCCAGCGTGACGAAGATGACGCCGCTGGCGGTGCCCGGCCGCTGGCGGCAGGTGACGATGCCGGCACAGCGCACCAGCGCGTCGTTGCCGCGTTCGCGCAGGGCGCCGGCCGGGAGGTAGCGCTTCGCCGCCAGCGCGGCGCGCAGCAGCGCCAGCGGATGGCGGCCGAGCGTGAGGCCGAGGCTGCGGTAGTCGGCGGCGATGTCCTCGCCCTCGCGCGGCGCGGCGAAGCTCACCACCTCCTCGCGCAGGGCGACGCCGGCGAACAGGTCGCGCTGCAGCGGCACCGCCGCCGCCCACGCTGCCTGGCGCCGGTGCCCGGCCAGCTGCCGCAGGGTATCGGCGGCGGCCAGCGCATCGAGGTCGCCGCGATCCAGCGCGGCACGCCGGCTCAGGTCGGCGAGGTCGGCGAACGGCGCGTCGTTGCGTGCCGCGACGATGCGCATCCCGGCGGCTGAAGCGAGGTTGCGCACCTGGTGCAGGCCGAGGCGTACCGCAGCCAGCTTTTCGCCCTCGAGCGTGCTCTCCCACTCGCTGATGGTGACATCCACCGGCCGCACCTCGATGCCGTGGCGGCGCGCGTCCTGCACCAGCTGCGAGGCGGAATAGAAACCCATGGGCTGCGAGTTGAGCAGCCCGAGCAGGAAGGCCGCCGGCTCATGGCGCTTGAGCCAGGCCGAGACATACACCAGCAGCGCGAAACTCGCCGCGTGCGATTCGGGAAAGCCGTAATCGCCGAAGCCTTCGATCTGGCGATACAGCGCTTCGGCGAATTCGTCGGCATAGCCGCGCTCACGCATGCCGTCGAGCAACTTCTCGCGGAAAGGCCCGAGCCCGCCCTTGCGCTTCCACGCCGCCATGGCGCGACGCAGCCGGTCCGCTTCGCCGGGTGTGAAGCCGGCGGCGACGATGGCGATCTGCATCGCCTGTTCCTGGAAGATCGGCACCCCCAGCGTGCGTTCGAGCACGCCGCGCACCGCTTCCGAGGGATAGCTGACCGGCTCGAGGCCCTGCCGCCGCCTGAGGTAGGGATGGACCATGTTGCCCTGGATCGGGCCGGGGCGCACCAGCGCCACTTCGATCACCAGGTCGTAGAAGCAGGCGGGCCTGAGGCGCGGCAGCATGGCCATCTGCGCCCGCGATTCGATCTGGAACACGCCGACCGTATCGGCGCGCGACACCATCTCGTAGGTGGCGGGGTCTTCGGCCGGCACGTCGGAAAGCCGGAAGGCTTTGTCATGGCGCAGCGCCACCGCGGCGAGCATGCGGCGTATCGCACTCAACATGCCCAGCGCCAGCACATCGACTTTCATCAGGCCCAGCGCATCGATGTCGTCCTTGTCCCACTGGATCACGGTGCGCTCCGGCATCGCGGCATTTTCCACCGGCACCAGGCGGTCGAGCCGCGAGCGCGCAATGACGAAGCCGCCGACGTGCTGCGACAGATGACGCGGAAAGCCGATCAGCATCTGTGCTACGCCCAACCAGCGCTGCACGCCCGGCTGTTCCGGATCGAGCCCGACTTCGGCGAAGCGCTGCGGCAGCTCGTCGCGATTTTCCCACCAGGCCAGGTTGCCGGCCAGGTGGTCGATGACCGGCAACGGAAAGCCCAGCGCGCGCCCGGCGTCGCGCAGCGCGCTGCGGGTGCGGTAGGTGATCACGGCGGCGGCCAGCGCGGCGCGTTCGCGACCGTACTTGGCGTAGATGTACTGGATCACTTCCTCGCGCCGCTGGTGCTCGAAGTCGACGTCGATGTCCGGCGGCTCGTTGCGCTCCTTCGAGACGAAGCGCTCGAACAGCATCGCGGCGCGCGCGGGATCGACTTCGGTGACAGAGAGCGCGTAGCAGACCGCCGAGTTCGCCGCCGAGCCGCGCCCCTGGCAGAGGATGCCCTGCCCGCGCGCCCAGGCGACGATGTCATGCACCGTGAGGAAGTAGGGCGCGTAGGCCATCTCCGCGATCAGGCTCAGTTCGTGCCCGACCTGCGCCAGCACCTTGTCCGGCACGCCGGCGGGATAACGCCGCGCGAGGCCGTCTTCGGTCAGCCGCCGCAGCCAGGAGTCGGGCGTTTCGCCCGCCGGTACCACCTCGTCGGGATATTCGTAGCGCAACTCGTCGAAGGAGAAACCGCAACGCGCGGCGATCTTCACCGTCTCGGCCAGCAGCTCGGGCGGATACAGGCGCGCCAGCACCAGGCGCGAGCGCAGGTGGCGTTCGCCGTTGGCAAACAGCGCCCCGCCCGCTTCCGCCACCGTGGTGTTGAGGCGCAAGGCGGCCAGCACGTCCTGCAGCGGCCGCCGCGAACGCGCATGCATGTGCACGTCGCCCGCCGCGACCAGCGGCAGATGTGTGGCTACCGCGAGTTCGCGCAGATGCCCGAGGCGCTCGTGGTCGTCGGGACGCAGATGCCGCTCGAAGGCGATCCAGGCGCGACCGGCGAAGTGTTCGGCCAGCCAGTGCGCCTCGGCGTCCCAGGTCGCCGTCTCGCCAGCGCCGACTGTTGAAGGAACCCACAGCGCCAGGCAATCCGGCACGCCGCCGCCATCCCAGCCGGCGAGGTCGTTGCGCGTCAGGTGGTAACTGCCCTTCTCCGCACGGCGGCGGCCGAGAGTGACCAGCGCTGAGAGATTGCCGTAGCCGGCGCGGTTCCGCGCCAGCAGTACCAGCTTCATGCCGCAGGCGAGATGCAGTTCGGTGCCGTGGATCAATTGCAGCGGCGTGTCGCGTGCCGCAAGGTGGGCGCGCACGCTGCCGGCAAAGCTGCATTCGTCGGTGATCGCCAGCGCCGTGTAGCCCAGGCGCACGGCCCGCGCCACCAGTTCCTCAGCGTGCGAAGCGCCGCGCAGGAAGCTGAAGTTGGAAAGGCAATGGAGTTCGGCGTAGGCCGGCAGGGACGACATGGCCAGAATGGTAACTGTGTTTATATACAGTCTAGCGCAAAGACGGCTTCAAGTCGCAAGGCCCCGCTGCCGCCGCTTCCCGTGCCTTGCCGGCAGTTGCGTGGCGGGAACGGACACGGCACACTCTGCCGATGACTCAAATCAGCCCTGCGCCGCAAGCGCGGGAACCCCGTCGCGTCAAGGCGCGCTTCATGGCCCCCCTCGCCGTCGTGCTCGTCTTCATCATGGGCGTGTTTGCGGTCGCCGCCTTGTGGGTCGAGGACGACATCCGCGACCAGGACATCGCCGAGCGCACCAAGGCCGTGGAACAGCTTTTCGTGCAGAAGCTGGACAAGGACGCCAACCTGATGACCGCCACGATGCGCGCCATGATGACCAATCAGGCCATCGAGCAGGCGTTTCAGCGCCGCGACCGCCAGGCGCTGTCGCGGCTGGTGGGCCCCCTGTTCGCCAGCCTGCGCGACCAGCATCGCATCACTCACCTGTATTTCACCGGACCGGATCTGATCAACCTCTATCGCCTCCACAGCCCCGATGAATACGGCGACGAAATCGACCGCGTCACGGCGCTTCAGTCGAAGGAACGCCTGGAAGCGGTCGATGGCCTGGAACTGGGCGCCCTCGGAACACTCACGCTGAGACTCGTCATGCCCTGGCGCCGCGGCGATCGCGTGCTCGGCTACCTCGAGGTCGGCGAAGAGATAGAGCACCTGATCAGCGAAATCCACGAAAGCCTGTCGGTGGACATGCTGGTGCTGGTCGACAAGCGCGTGATGTCGCTGCAGCAGTGGCAGCGCGGCCAGACCCTGATGAAACGCGACGGCAACTGGGACCGCTTTGCGACCCACGCGGCGCTGGCGCAGACGATCGACCGACTGCCCGCGGAACTCAACGAGCCCACGCTGCAGAAGCTGCTTGCGGGACGCACCGCAAGGATCGAAGACCGCGGACGTCTGCTGCATCTCGCGGCTGTTCCGCTCAAGGATGCGGGCCAGCGCCAGATCGGGGATCTGGTGGTGATTCGCGACATCACGGGCCTGGCGACGACCTTCCGCTGGTCCATTGTCGCCGTCACCGCGATCAGCCTGCTGTCCGCCATCGGCGTGCTCGGGGTGTTCTACCTTGCCCTCGACAGGGTCGAGCGGGATTACCGGCGCCAGCACGACCTCGAGCACCAGTTGCTGCGCTTCAACGCCGAGTACGGCCGCATCCTGCAACTCGAGAAGCTGTCGGCGCTGGGCACGATGGTGGGCAGCATCGCCCACCAGTTGAACAACCCGCTGGTCGGCGTGGTCAACCTGGCACAACTCGCCGAGCGCGGGGTCGACGATCCGGTCCGCACGCGCGAGTTGCTGGGCGAGATCCGCAGCGCCGGCGAAGACTGTCGCGCCTTTGTCAAACGCATGCTGGCGTTTTCCAAGGGCTCCTCTTTCGAAAGCAAGCCGACTCCGATGGCCGAGCTGATCGAGGACACGGTGTTGCTGTTCCGCCAGACCGAGAACAAGAACCTGCCGGTCGAGGTCAAGCTGCCGGAGGAACCGGTCGTGCTGACGATCGATCCGATCCTGATCCGCCACGCATTGTTCAATCTTCTGGTCAACGCGGCCCAGGCGACGACGGACGATGCCGCCATCCTCATCACACTGGAACGGGAAGACGACCCGACCCGCGGGGTTCCCGGCTGGTCGCTGGCGGTGCGCGATCGCGGCCGGGGCATGCCGCCCGAGGTGATGGAAAAGATCTTCGTGCCGTTCTACACCACGCACAGCGACGGCACCGGCCTCGGCCTGCCCGTCGTCCAGCATGTCGCGCTATTGCACAACGGGCAGGTGAACGTCAGCAGCGAACCCGGGCATGGCACGCGAATTGCAATTTGGTTACCCCAATCCTTGCTTCAGCCCTTACCCGACCCGACATCCGGCTCCCTGTCCGACGTACCCGAAACCAACAGCAACCCGACCTGACATGCTGCCAAAAATCCTCGTGGTCGATGATGACCGCCACACCCGCATCCTGTTCGAACGGCTATTGGCCAAAACGGCGCTGGTGAGCCTTGCGGCGGACGGCGCGGAGGCTCGACGGCTGTTCGCGGCCGACGATTTCAACCTCGTGCTGATGGATCAGCGCCTGCCCAACGACAATGGCATCGATCTGCTGCGCGAGTTTCGCGCGCGCCGGCCTCATCTGGTGGGCATTCTCATGACGGGCTTCGCCGACGTGCGCGATGCCGTGGCGGCCGTGCGCGAAGGGGTGTTCGACTATCAGACCAAGCCGTTCGAGGACCTCGAAGCCCTGGAAGCCGTCATCGGCAAGGCGCTGGAGCTCGACCGAGCCTATCGCGAAATCAATGGCCTGCGCGCCCGCCTGTCCGGCGAATCCGGCGTACCGGACCTGATCGGACAGTCTCCCGCCATGGAACGGGTCCTCGGCCAGATCCGTCAGGTCGCCGGCCTCGACACCACGGTCCTGCTGGAAGGCGAAAGCGGCACGGGCAAGGAGCTTGCCGCCAGGATGATCCATGCGCTGAGCACGCGCGCCGCGAAGTCCTTTCTCGAGGTCAATTGCGGCGGGCTGGCGGAAACCCTGCTGGAAAGCCTGCTGTTCGGCCACGAAAAGGGCGCTTTCACCGGAGCCGGCCAGGCCAATGCCGGCTACTTCGAGAAGGCGCACGGCGGCAGCCTGTTCCTCGACGAAATCGCCAACATGAGCCCGAAGCTGCAAAGCAGCCTGCTGCGCGTGCTGCAGGACCACAGCTTCACCCGCATCGGCAGCACGCAGGCACGCCGGGCCGACTTTCGCCTGATCTGCGCCACCAACCGGCCCCTGCTTGCCGAAGTCAAGGCCGGCCGGTTTCGGGAAGACCTCTACTACCGCATCGCGGTGGTGTCGGTGACCATGCCGCCCCTGCGCGAGCGCACCGGGGACATCGTGCCGCTGGCCACCCATTTTCTGGACCTTTACAGCACGAAATTCGGCAAGACCTGCGGACCCCTCACGCCCGCAGCCCTGCAGGCGCTGGAACGCTGCCGCTGGGAGGGCAATGTGCGGCAGCTGCAGCACTGCATCGAGCGTGCCGTGGCGCTGCACACCAGCGGCCCGATCGATACCCTGCATCTGCTCCCGGGCGGCGAGCCGTCCCCGGCAACGGAACCCGGCGGCGCGACGGCAAGCCTGAACGCGCTGGCATATCAGGATGCTCGCGGCGAGTTCGAGCGCGACTATTTTCAACGTCTGCTCGCCGCCGCCGGAGGCAATGTGTCCGAAGCGGCGCGTCTGAGCGGCATACCCCGGCAGAACCTTTATGTGCGCATGAAGCGCTGGGGAATTGTCACCAATTAGTGACAACTGTCGTCATTTCGCGACATTTCGGCCAAGGCCGCCCGTGCAATTCAAGGGACAGCTCCGCAGGGAGATGCGAATCGGCATTGGTATGGAAATTGCGTAATCCTTGGCAGTGACGTCATTGCCAATAAGGGGATCATCATGAAAAAAACCATTACCGGGAGTCTGCTGGCGCTGGCCTCCGTGTTCCTGATTTACGGCTGCACTCAGACAGGCGTCAAGAGCTACCCGAATACCTCGTTCAAGGGCGTGGTCGAGGACGGCAGCAAGGAGACCTTCCTCAAGGTGGCCGATGCCACGGTCTGGCTGATTCCAGCCAAGGACATAGCCGCGATGGGCAAAACGCCGATCGAGGTCAAGGCGGATTCGCCGAACGACGAGCCGCTGGAGGACAGCCTCGCCGCCAACCGCGGGCGCTACCTGAATGCCAGGACCAATGCCAAGGGCGAGTTCAGCTTTGCCGACGTGCCCGGCGGAAAATACTTCGTCTATGTCGAACCCGCCACCAGCAAATACCTGCCCGGCGGGAGCAAGTCGCGCAAGGCGCTGGGCACCGATGAACTGGGCGCTGCGCCGATGTTGATCAAGATCTCCGGCAACGTGCCGCCGAATGCCACCTACATCGGCAGCACCGCGTGCATCGAGTGCCACGAGGACCAGAAGCACTTCACCAAGACCCTGCACCGGCTGGGCATGACGGTCATCGGCAAGCCGAGCAAGCTGCAGGACCATTCGCGCTTCCCCGAGTTCAACAAGGGCCTCGACAAGCTGATGGCCGGCACCAAGTTCTGGTTCTACGGCTTCGACCCGAAGCGTGGTTTCGACAAGTACCTGATCGCCACCAAGGCTCCCGCCGATGCCTCATCGATCAGCTTCACCGCCACCTTCTTCAAGGATGCCGACGGCAAGCTCAAGTTCCGCGCCGAAAACGCCAGGGACCCCAAGGATCCGGCCCGCGTCTACACGGTGGACATGACCTACGGCGGCGGCCTCTACAAACAGCGCTACCTCGTTCGCGTCGGCGCCAACCTGTTCCCCTTCGTCCAGTTCAACCAGAACGGCGACGACAGCTTTGCCGACCGTACCCGCAAGCCCTGGCGCGACTATCACGCCGACTGGTTCTTCAACGAGCAGACGAAGAAGCTGATCGATCCGCCGCAGGGCAAGTCCTTCGACAAGGAATGCGCGTCCTGCCATTACGCCGGTTATACGCTGGTCAAGAACGCCAAGGGCGACTACATCGCGGGCTCCGCCAATGATCGCAACGGTGAGATGGACATCGACGGCGACGGCAAGCCCAACGAGCTCAACCTGGGCTGCGAAACCTGTCACGGTCCCGGTTCGGTGCACGACAAGGCGAAAGAGATCGACATGCCCGCCACCATCGTCAGCCCCAACAAGCTGTCGGCGGAACGTGCCGATGTGCTGTGCGGGCAGTGCCACAGCCGGCCCCAGGGCAACCTGAACAACGACCAGCCGGTGAACAAGGACAACAAGATGATGTTGCCCGGCACCTCGCGCAACAAGTTCCTCAAGGAATACACCACACGCGCGGATGGCGCCAATACCGACTTCTGGGCGGACGGCCTGCATTCGAAAGGCCATCACCAGCCCTACTCGGATCTGATCAAGGCCAAGAAGTATCGCAACGGTACCCAACTGGTCGCCTGCTTCGACTGCCACGATCCGCATGGCAACGGCAAGTCCCTCCACCAGTTGAAGCGCGATCCGAAGACGTCCGAGGTGTGCACTTCCTGCCACGAGAACCGCAAGGACATCAAGGAGCATCTGGCGGACAAGTCCAAGTGCAAGGTGGATCCGGCGAAGATTGCCTGTTCCGACTGCCACAATGCCAAGACCGCGCAGACCGGCGCCGGTTTCGGCAAGGGCATGATCGGCAAGGACGGCAAGAACTACTGGGTCAACGACATCAGCTCGCACGTCTATGATGTCCCGCGCAAGGACAACAAGGGGGTCAAGGGCGTCGCTCCGGGCGCGGCCATGCCGATCCCCTACACCAACTCCTGCGGCGCCGCCTGCCACGATACGAAGAACCTCTGACGAGGCGAGGCATCGCGTAAAATCAAACCGCCGGCACGTCCGGCGGTTTTTTTTGCGATGAAGACAAACAAAAGTATTGCCTTCTTCGACCGCCAGTTTCAGCAGCAGGTCCGGGAACAGGACTTCGCGCTGAATCCCTTCGAACTGGCCGTCCTGCCCCATCTCAGGGGGCGCGTGCTCGACTTCGGTTGCGGCATGGGAAATCTCGCGATTGCAGCGGCGCAGCGCGGCTGCTCCGTGATGGCCATGGATGCCAGCCGCTCCGCCATCAGCCACCTGCGGCAGCGCGCCCTTGCCGAAGCCCTGCCGATCCAGGCGGTCGAAGCGGACTTGCGCACCCATGCGGTCACCGAGGACTTCGATTGCGTGGTTTCCATCGGGCTCCTGATGTTCTTCGACTGTCCGGCGGCCCGTCGCGTGCTTGCCATGCTGCAGGCGCGCGTGCGTCCGGGAGGCATCGCGGCGATCAATGTCCTCGTCGAAGGCACCACCTACCTCGACATGTTCGAGCCGGGCCATTACTGCCTGTTCCCGCGCGACGAAATGACACGCCGCTTCGCCGGCTGGGAAATCATGCATTCCGAATTCCGCGATTTCGAGGCGCCGAGCCGGCGCATCAAGTCCTTCGTCACGCTCATCGCCCGCAAACCCGAACAGCAAACGGCATAGCAGCCCGAGCTTGCAGAATCCCGGCGCTTGGTTCAATCTTTACCCTGCACCGGTGGTAGCCATTGCCTTGGCGGAAGTCTGCGCCAGGCAGGAACAGGAGGAGATCATGGTGAAGAAGATCTGGCTCGACAACTATCCCGAAGGGATGCCGGCCGACATCGACCCCGACCGCTACAAGTCGATCCCGGACCTGTTCGAAAAGATCGCCGTCAAGTTCGCCAACCGCCCGGCCTGCCACAACCTCGGCCGCACCATGAGCTTCGCTCAGCTGGAGCAGCTTTCGCGGGACTTCGCGGCCTTCCTGCAGGGGCTGCCGGGCATGGTCAAGGGCGACCGGATCGCCATCATGTCGCCGAACCTGCTGCAATATCCGATTGCGCTGTTCGGCATCCTGCGCGCCGGCTTCATCGTGGTGAACGTCAATCCGCTGTACACGCCGCGCGAACTGGAGCACCAGCTGAAGGATTCGGGCGCCAAGGCCATCGTCATCGTCGAGAACTTCGCCGGCATCCTGCAGCAGGTGCTCGGCAATACGCCGGTCGCGCATGTGATCACGACGCAGATCGGCGACATGCTGCCCGTACCGAAGCGCTGGCTGGTCAATTTCGTCATCAAGAACGTGAAGAAAATGGTGCCGGCGTGGCGCATCGACGGCACCATCGACTTCCGCGACGCACTCGCGCGCGGTGCGGCGAGGTCGTTCGAGCCGGTCGAGCTGATGCGCGAGGATGTCGCCTTCCTGCAGTACACCGGCGGCACCACCGGCGTCTCGAAGGGAGCCATGCTGACCCACCGCAACATCCTGGCCAACGTGGAGCAGACCGGCATCTGGGTCTCGACGGCTTTCAAGGAGGGTACCGAAATCGCCATCGCGCCCTTGCCCATGTATCACATCTTCTGCCTGACCTCGACGCTGTCCTTCATGAAGTGGGGCAGCCTGATCGTGCTGATCACCAATCCGCGCGACCTGCCGGCGCTGGTGAAGGAACTCGGGCATTGGAAATTCAGCGTCATGACCGGCGTCAATACGCTGTTCAATGGCCTCCTGAATACGGAGGGGTTCGACCGGCTAGACTTCTCCGCGCTGAAGGTCGTGGTCGGGGGCGGCGCGGCCGTGCAGGAAACGGTGGCAAAGCGCTGGCACCAGGCGACCGGACACTACATCACCGAAGCCTACGGCCTGACCGAGGCCTCGCCCGGCGTTTGCGCCAATCCGCTGGAAACGCCATGGAGCGGCAACATCGGTTTCCCCTTCCCCTCCACCGACGTGTCGATCCGCGACGGTGACTTCAACGAGTTGCCGGTATGGACCGGTGAAGGCGATATCGAGAAGCACACCGGCGAGCTGTGCGTGCGCGGCCCGCAGGTCATGAAGGCCTACTGGAACAATCCCGAGGAAACCGCCAAGGTGATGCAGGACGGCTGGTTGAAGACGGGCGACGTCGGACACCTGGATGCCAGGGGCTGCGTCACGATCACCGACCGCAAGAAGGACATGATCCTGGTGTCCGGTTTCAACGTCTACCCGAACGAAATCGAGGGAGTGGTGGCGACGCATCCCGGCGTGCTCGAATGCGGGGCGGTGGGCGTGCCCGACGACAAATCGGGCGAGGCGGTGAAGGTGGTGATCGTCAGGAAGGACTCGAGCCTGACCAAGGAAGCCGTGATCGAGCACTGCAAGACCCACCTCACCGGCTACAAGCGGCCGCGTCACGTCGAGTTCCGCGACATGCTGCCGAAGTCGCCGATCGGCAAGGTCCTGCGCCGCGACCTGCGCGACGAGGGCAAGGAGTAGCGGCGGCCTGTTCGCTCTCAGAGCTGGTGAAGAAATCGTTCCGCAGCAGATTCATTGATCCGGCGGAAACCTGGTTGAACGTTCGCCCTGAGCTTGTCGAAGGGCGCACGGGGCTTCGACAAGCTCAGCCCGAACGGCGGTTTCAAGTTCACTGATGCCGGCTCAATATTCACAAGCTCTCTCAAGAAAACCAGCCGTGCAGGAACCACCCGCCGGGCGGGCGCGGGTCGCGGAAAATCCACAGCCAGCGCTGCCCGCTGTCGATGGCGATGAAGTAATCGCGACGGGCATCGAAGCCGTCCCACCAGCCGGATTCGATGCGCTCCGGCCCCGCGAGCAGTGCCAGCGGGCCGGCCCGCTGCGGGCGGCCGTGGAGTTCGCGCAAGGCTTCGGGCGGCTCCACCAGCCACAGCGGACGCGGCGGAACCGGAGGCAGCGACGCCTTGGCGGCCGGCTTTTCGGGACCGGGCCGGCTCGCCAGCTCGGGACGATGGTCGGCATGGCAGGCCAGCCCCTGCACGGCCTGCGGCCCCAGCCGTGCGGCCAGGCGATCCATGAGTTCGGCCAGCGCCTCGTGCCGCTGCCCGCCGCCGTCGAACAGCGCCTGGCTGCGATCCTCGCGCGCCTCCGCTTCGCGCGCGCAAAGGCGCAGCGCCAGCGCCGGGGCGGACAAGGCCAGCGCATCCAGCCGCTCCTTGAGCACGCGCTCGATGCGCGCGGCGGCATGCACCGGCGCGCTGAAGGCGAGCGGTACCGTAGTCACCACGCCATGGCCGTGATCGATCAGGCAGTCGATCGCGCGCACCGCGGCGTTCCTCGCCGCCAGCCAGCCGGCCAGCGCCGCGATCAGGCGGCGCGCGGCGAACAGCAGCACCGGCGCCGCCTCCACCGGCGCCGGCAACTCCAGGCCTTGCTCGAAACGCTCGGGAAAAACGAAGCAGGTCTGGGGATCGGCGACCTCGCCCAGGGCGCGTGCCAGATCGATGACAAATGGCTTGCCGAGGCGCGCACCGAGGCTCGCGCGCGGCAGCGCCAGCACCTCGCCGAGGCGGCGCAGGCCGAAGCCTTCGATGCGCCGCGCCAATGGCGGCGCCAGTTCCAGAACGGTCAGCGGCACGGCGTTCAAGGCGGCGCGCGTGGCCGGCAGATCGGGGCAGACAATATCGTGGCCGGCCCGCGCCAGCCACAGCGCAGCCAGCGGCGTGGCGGCCACCGCCAGTTGCGCGGGGAGATCCATCGCGGACAGATCCTCGCGCACCAGATGCAGCAGCCGCCCCAGGCCGCCGAACAGGCGCAGGCTGCCGGCAATTTCGAGGCGCAGTGCATCCGGCGCGAGATTGACGTGCGGCGTGAAGCGCCCGGCCCAGCACGCTAGTGCTGGAGTGGGAAATGCCGTCCCGGGGACAAGCGGAGCATCAGGCAGCGACGCGGCTTCGTCGTCGGCTGCCGGTCGTGTCGGGCAATACAGCGCCAGCCACAGCATGGGGACCACTCTGCAAAAAACCCGCGGGGCGCGCAACGTCGAGCAGGATCGCCTGCCGTGCCGGCGGTCCGCGCCGCTTCAGCAACTGCACGCGCAATTGCCGGCCCGCCGCCTGCAGCTGCAGGCGCAGCGGCGCAGGAGAAGCCGTCGCCGCCTGCCGCGAAGGGCGAAAGAAAAATGCCGCGCCGCCGCCCTCGCCCGCCGCGACTTGCAGGCGGCGCAGGCTGTTGGCCGGCAGTTGCGCGCGAAACAGGGCATCGAGCCAGAGCAGCGTGGCCGCCACGCCGCCGCAGCGCAGGGTTTCGACGGCGGTCCACAGCGCATCGCGCGGCCGGCACGGAAACACCAGGCGCAGGCAGTCGAGACGAATGCCGGCAGCGGCCCAGGCCGGCGCATGGGCGCTATGCGGCGGCGCGATCAGCACCACGGTTTGCCCGGCGGCCGTCAGCGTTGCCAGCGCCGGCAGCAACAAGCCGAGTTCGCCGATGCCGGTCTGCTCCGGCAGCAGCTCGGTCAATGCCCCGCGCGGCCAGCCGCCGCCCGGCAGTTCGGCATCGAGCCGCGCAAAGCCGGTGGCAAGAGTCGGCGCCGGCGCCACGGCGAAAGCGTCGCCGCGCCGGATGTCGCTGCGCTCCAGCACCTGTGCCAATGCGGGGTTCATGGTGCAGCCGGCTCAAAACTTGTGAAGAAATCGTAGCGAGCGGGCCGCAGCGGGGTGCGGCCGGAGCGCAGCTACCGGAATGTACGTGTCTGTACATGAGGATAGCGAGCACCGCCCAAGCCCCGATCCGGCACGCGCAGTAGATTTATTCACAAGTTTCACAAGGTCCGGCCGTCGCGGATCAGACCGACCGCAATGCCCTCGATGGTCAGCGGCTCCTTGCGCGTATTGACCAGGATGGGCGCGAAGTCGCGGTTCTCGGCGATCAGCTCGACCATGGTGCCGCGCCGCTTGAAGCGCTTGACGGTGACTTCGTCGCCCAGCCGGGCGATGACGATCTGGCCGTTGGACGCTTCGGAAGTGCGATGCACGGCGAGCAGGTCGCCGTCGAGGATGCCGGCTTCGATCATCGACAGGCCGCGCACGCGCAGCAGGAAATCGGCGCGCGGGGTGAACAGCGCGGGATCGATGCGCAAGTGGCCGAGGCGGTTCTCGACCGCCAGCAGCGGGCTGCCGGCGGCGACGACGCCGATCAGCGGCAGGCCGAGCTGTTCCACCAGCCGGATGCCGCGCGCGGAACCCGGCTCGAGCGTGATCGCGCCCTTTTTCGCCAGCGCCCTCAGGTGATCCTCGGCGGCATTGGGCGAGGCGAAACCGAAAGCGCCGGCGATTTCGGCGCGCGTCGGCGGCACGCTGAAGATCTCCAGGCTGTTGCGGATGAAGTCGAGAATTTCCTGCTGGCGGGATGTCAGATCGTCGGCCATGGACTTGCTCCTGTGACTGTTTTTTCATACAGTACAGTAAAAATTCCGCAAGCGCCAGCCTTACCCCGCAAGCCGGACGAAATCGGTCACGTCAAAAGGGACATCCGGAACTCGTGATTGACATTCAAGCCGCATGCCGCGGCACGACAGCTTTTCAGGCATGCCTGTTCAAGCCATGAAAGCTGCGATGTCTCCTTCGTGCCCGTTTCAGCCGGTCGCACTCCCTGAAACCTGACGTTCAAAGCAATGAGGCTAAGACTACGATTGCTTTTTCCAGAACGCCCCATAACTGGCGATGGGGAAGAGTTCGCTTGTTATTCCGTTCTCCTTGCGAAAATCATGTACGGCGTCATTGCAAGCGATAACCCCGTTGTAGTCATCGACAATGACAAATCCACCTGGCGACAACTTCGGATACAAGTTGACCAATCCGTCCATCGTGGATTCATACATGTCGCCGTCGAGTCGCATGACGGCCAACTTGTCGATCGGCGCGACCGGGAGAGTATCCTTGAACCAGCCTTTCAGGAACCTCACCTGATCGTCAAGTAGATCATAACGTTCGAAATTCCTCTGCACCTCTTCGAGCGAAACTGCCAAGTCTGCGAAGGTATGGAATTCAGTAGTTGATTCTTTCGGAAATCGATCGAGATTCGGCGGCGGCAATCCCTGGAATGAGTCCGCCACCCAAACTTTTCGATCGGTGACACCGTATGCTTTCAGGATGCCGCGCATGAAGATTGCGGCGCCACCACGCCATACTCCGGTCTCTATGAGATCGCCGGGAATACCGGTTCGCAGCACTTCTTCGACGCAATATTGAAGATTGTTCAGGCGAGGTATCCCGATCATGGTATGAGCGCGAGATGGCCAACAACACCCCACGAACTTGTCGTCTGCATCGGCAGGCAGAGACGCAACATTGACAACCTTTCCGGATTCAGGATCGATAGCAAATTGGCCCTGACTCAAATCACGATCATCGTCATAAACAGCGTTACTGACGCACTTCTTCAGGAGTTCCACATATAGCCTGGCGCCGGGGTTCTCCAAATCTCTAATACTGCCAGCGGTTTCGCTTGCAGCTTTCGTCAGGATATGTTTACACAGGGCTACTATCGCTCTCATCGAGTGGCTTTCCCGGTTTGGTCGCAAATTGTTCTGGGAGGTCCGCATTGATCGTGGTGCGTAACTTCGGCTACCACCCTGCACGGAACAAATTTCCTGTCTGGGTGCCCGATTGCTACGACCAATCAGAACCGCGCAGGCTGGTCAGTGCGGACCGCAGAGCAGCAGCGAAGTATATCTTCGAGTTCATGATGGGCTGCTTTTTGGCGGCAAGGCTGAGTGTTCCTCTTTGGCCGGTTCCACTCGGTTGCCACCGGCAGATTCCTGGCACCGCGATTTGGGTGGCGCCATCGAAGGCCGAATTGCGGTATATCGCAGGTGGATTTCAGCCTCGATATCCTGAGTAATCATTTTGGGCTTGATCCTTGTACTCGACTCAGCCCGGCCACTCGCTTGTCGGCTAACATTCGATCAAGCATCTGTCAGCCATTTAATGAATTGGAAATTAAATGTCTCGAGCAATTGACCCTGTTCCAGCAACGGCGGCCTATTTCCCTCTGCAGGCGAGAGGTTTCCGCTCAAGCGCGTTGACGCGCGGCCCGTGGCACCCGGATCACCAACATGCCGGCCCGCCGGTTGCGCTGGTCTGTCGTGCCGTGGAACAGGCGGCGCAGGAGCACGGGCTGACCCACATCTCCCGCCTGACGGCGAATCTGATTCGTCCGGTACCGATCGGCGATCTCGTTGTCGAAGTCATGACCGACTATGTGGGACGCAATGCCGGCCATTTCTCGGCGCATTTGATGGCAGGAGACAAGGACGTCGGTCGTTTCACGGCACTGGTACAGAAGGAAACCCACGTTGAGCTGGACGATCAGCTCCCGGGACACCCGCTGCCGACGATTCCCGTGGATCCCCATGATGCCGTGGCATCTCATTTCCCGTTTGCCGGACAGGACATCGGGTACGGCGATCTGGTCGAAACCCGCACGGCTCGGGGAACAATGTTCAGCGGACCTTGTGCCATCTGGTTCCGCTTGCGGCATCCCCTGGTCCAGGGCGAACAGGCCAGTGGTTACCAACGTGTGGCAGTCGCCGCCGATTCGGGCAACGGAATCAGCGCGATTCTGGATTACCAGGAGTACAGCTTCGTCAATTCCGACCTCACCATCAATCTCCTGCGGCGCCCTGTCGGCGAATGGATTTGCCTCGATGCGCGAAGTTACTTCGGCGCCAACGGCTGCGGCCTTGCAGAGTCTGCCCTGTATGACATTGACGGCCTGATCGGGAGGGCGACACAAAGCCTGGCCGTACGCAAGCGCAGCCCGGCGTAACTCGTTTTCGCAGAACCGTTGTCGTTGCGAATCCCCGTGCTTGACACCGGGTGTTACTGCGCAACCGGAGCTACTTCGCGCCGGCGAGAATCCAGTTGACCAGGGTCTTGATATCCTCGTCCTTGACCGAAACGTTCGGCGGCATTGGAATCGGACCCCAAACGCCCTTGCCACCGGCCTTGACCTTGGCAACCAGCATCGCTTCATCGCTGGCCTTGTACTTCTTGGCAATGTCCTGATAGGCGGGGCCGATCAGCTTCTTGTCGACAGCGTGGCAGGCCAGGCAACCGCTCTTGGCGGCGAGGTCCTTGTTGGCAATTGCCGGGGTCGACGCCATGGCTGCCGGAGCGGCCGCCGCGTTAGCGGCTGGAGCAGGCGCAGATGAAGCAGCCGGAGCAGCGGCAGTAGCCGTAACCGCGGCAGCAGGTGCCGCCGGAGCAGGAGTGGGCGCTGCCTGGACCGGCGGCGGGGGCGGTGCTTCCTTGCCGCAGCCCATCAGGGCGACAGCGGTGATCACGGCAAGGGAAAAGGTCTTGGTCCGCACGTTCATGGCAATGCTCCGTTCAAGGCGACAAATGGCAGGATGGCAGATCGGATGACAAATCAGCCGCGGAAATCTTTGCCTGCTGCCGTGGGCCAGTCAATGCTACCCCACTCCCGCCCAATTGCTGAATGAGTGCAATCCGGCAATTCGAGCAAAGCCCGTATTTGGCCGGGCCAAGACTGCCGTAATCATTTCACGCCCAGTGTCGCGAGCTGCGCACAGATCAGCTTGGCGACCTTGGCATAGCCCGATTCATTCGGGTGGACCTCATTGGCCCAGTCGTTGCTGTCCCCTGTGGTTTCGGGAAGCGCCGGCGTAGTGCAGCCGCGCGTATCGACGACGTAGATTCCGGCCGCGGGATCATGGAAATCGGTGATCGCCTTCAGGACCCGGTTGGCAACACGCTTGATGATTTCATGGCGCAAACCCGTCGGCGCGACGACATCGACCAGCGGCTTGTAAAGCCAGGTGCCGACCGCCGGCATGCCCATCACCTCGGCCTTGGCCGGCCGCGGCATAGGCCAGTCGTATGTGTGGAAGACGAAGGGCGTGGTCTTGTTCATGGACAATGCATGACTGCGCCATGAAATGATTTCCGCGTAGTTCTTCCTCACGTAGGCGATCAAGTCATCGACCGCCGTCCACTTCACGTAGGAATCCGGATCGGCCGGGTCCGCGGCGCCGGCCTTCTGAAGAATGTGGCCGAAGCGTATGGCGTCGAACAGGTCGTTGCCGCCGCCGCTGAGCAGCATGGCCTTGAACCTGCGGTTGCGCATCTCCAGACGGAATCCGGCACCGGCCGTCATGCGCGCCATGTCGCCCACGGTATCGCCCGAGTAGGCGTAGGAAATGGTGGCGGTGCGCTTCACGAAGTCCATCGAGGTCAGGACATTCGGCGAGGGCTTCACGTTCAGGTAGCCCCAGGCGAACCACGAGTCTCCCTCCGCCAGCAGCAGGTTGGCGTAGGCGTTCTGGTTGAACTGGTCCATCTGCTGCGGTTGCAGTTCCGGGTAAATCACCTCGTTCTTCATCGAAGCGCTCCTTGTGGGGGTTTCAGAAAAACTCGGGCGACCGGGATTGCCGGCCGATGCAACGGCGCCGCCACGGCGGGCAATTTATGCCATGGCGATCGGCTTTTCTACGCCTATGCCGGATGGAAGTCAAGGCGGCCCTGCTGCCCGCGATTCCCCGCACGGGCTGCGCCGGAAAGGCGCATCGCCGCCTGCAATTCCCCCAAGCGCGCCAGGGCCGTTTGTAGGATAATCCGGCCTGGTCGTCGGGAGAGCGTGACACTTTTCCCACCGTCACCGCCGAAGGCGCAACCCCCAGGAACCGCTCAGGCAAAAGGGACCGACGACGCAGCACAAATCTGGAGAGCGGCAGCTCATCGCAATAGCGTGAAGCCTGCCCGCCGACGGAGTAAATCTCTCAGGCGCCAAGGACATAACCACAACTGCGACATCAGTTGTCTGTAAAAGACGCTATAACTCTCTCCACAGCGTCAAGTTCCTACAAATTTTCATCAAAAACACTGCAAGTAAACCTCACTGTGATATATAATAAACAACATATTGTTAAACGTCTATTAACAAGTGCCAGACTACCGCCTAACTCGATTCATCCGACCCAACGGGGAGCGTTACCCGATCCTGGTGGACCAGGACAACATGCCCGTTTTTTATCCCACGCTTTTTGCAACAGCGAAGCTCAGAAACGCTGGACTTGCGGCCAACACGATGGACCAGTACCTCACTTCTATCAAAGTGCTGCTGCGCTGGAGTGAGGACAACGGGATGGACCTAATTAGCCGCATACTTACCCAACAGTTCCTGACATCGGGCGAACTCGATCAACTCGCGGACGAGTGTGGCAAAAAGCGGCGTGCCGTGAAAGCCGGAAATATCGTTTCACTCAAGAAAGGGTGGCGAAGACCGACTCCGCAGGTCGATGCAGCGACTAAGTACATTTACATCGGTCGAATCGGCGAGTATTTGAAATGGTTGTCGGAAGCTTTGCTTGCCAAGCACCTGACAGCCGATGCCCAAGCCCAGATTGACCGCCTTGTTCAAAACATCAAGGCTCGGCGAGTGGCACCACGCGGCCGCAACAACAATGATGATGAAGCGCCAAAAGGCATCAGCGCCGAGCAGGAGGCACGACTGTTCCAAGTGCTCCAGCCGGGCTCCCCACTGAACCCGTTTAGCGACGCGGGTGTCCAGGTCAGAAACTACCTAATCGTCAAATTGCTGCGGCTGACTGGCATGCGGGGCGGGGAAATCCTGAACCTCAAGATCAAAGACATTTACTGGACCGAAAAGTTACTCAAAATCATCCGCCGGGCAGACACCAGGAAGGACACCAAGAAGAAACAGGCCCTCGTCAAAACGCGCCAGCGCGCACTGCCGCTCTCGAATGGAACGTTGGCTGAAATCCGTTCGTACATCGTTGAGGTTCGCAAGCACATCCCCAACAGCGACGACTGTGAGTATCTGTTTGTGTCCCAAAAAAGCGGCCCGACACAAGGCCAGTCGCTCTCGCTATCGAGCATGCAGGAACTCTTTGCCACCATCCGCAAGGCGTATCCAGAACTCAACCTGACCGCCCACGATCTACGTCACACCTGGCATGAGTCCTACAGCGAGGCGATGGATGTGCAGGATCGGATTGGGCATTTGGAAGCAGAGCAATTGCGGAGCCTGCTTGCAGGATGGACGCCAAACAATTCGCAGATGGGCGCGATATATAACGCACGCCACATCCGCCGCAAGGCGCACCAAGCCATGCTTGAAACACAGGAACGTACCGAAGCGCAGATTCGCGAGCGGCAAAAACACATTCTGTAGAACTCAAACGATGGATGATTCGCAATACTTGAATGTCACCAGTGCCACGCAGGCACACGAACAGCGCGGCAGTTCGCTACCGCCCAGCGAATGGCATGAATCACGTGCCCTCGAAAAGTTCGACCTGTATGCCGACCGCTGGCAACTGACCTCAAGAGATTCAGTCAATGTCGGACTGCTGCGCGCCCTCCTGCCCTCTCCGATCCTGAGGGACGGCGCTATTCGCACGCTAGCACACCTCGCCGAGACGAAGTCCTACGGTCTATGTGACGGAACCGCCCGTTACATGAGGTATCTGTTGCGGTTCTGGAAGAAGCCGTTGGGTGACCAGATTCCAGCGAGCGCCGTAGCAAGCTTTCGCCACCACTGCCGTGAGCGCGATGGCCACGATGAAATTATGTCCAGCAGGATCCGCCCCTTTCTGAGGAAATGGTATGAACTCGGCAATCCGGGTGTTTCCCGCGAACTGGTCGAACAGATGGCGGACTGGAAACTCAGCAATAGGGAAAAGGGAGCACGCGCCAACCGGCTCGACCCCAATGAAGGCCCCTTGATGCCGGACGAGAACCTGAGCTTCCAGGCACTCGCGCTGACGGCATACCAACAAGGGGCATGCTCCCTTTCGGACTATGCCAACTTCCGCCTCGCCAGCCTCGGTTTCCGCCGTCCGGTACAAATAGCAGCGCTCAAATGCAAAGACATGGACGATTCACGGTTGGAAGACCCCGAGCCTACCCAACCGCCCAAACGAGTGCTGATCCTCAAGGTCCCGCGCGCAAAAGCCGGGCGACTGTGGCGCGAGAA
>Ga0208753_100212_pt1 | contig 27970 bp, 26 predicted proteins | sample LakWasMet37_LOW7_2_FD_183877 | JGI IMG/M metagenome (GOLD analysis project Ga0208753, IMG submission 183877) | Freshwater sediment methanotrophic microbial communities from Lake Washington under simulated oxygen tension - Sediment Metagenome... | ecosystem: Environmental > Aquatic > Freshwater >... | reverse complement strand
GACAACATGCTTTTAAGCTGTTTAGGGACATATTCACTCTCACCCCTTTTTCACTTTTTGCCCAAATCTATTGGTATCTTAACTTTTATCTCAAAGAACTATTTTACTTACTTTGTAAACATAGGAGGTACATAGGAAAAACAAAAGAACCATAGCGGCTGAACTATATGCCCTGTTTCCTAACCTATGTAACTATGCGTTTAATAGCACACCACGTTATTTGTAAGTTATTTTTTCATTATCTTTCAAAATCGTTTTTACATAACCCAAACAGCCGTATGATGAACATTAAGACCCGACTGCTCATAATGAATTTTTTAGAGTTTTTCGTCTGGGGATCCTGGTTGATTTCGCTTGGCGGATATATGATTGTTACACTCCATTTTACCGGCGGTGAGGTTGGCGCCGTTTATGCCACCATGGGTATCGCCTCACTGTTTATGCCGGCCCTGATGGGGATTGTGGCCGACAGGTGGGTAAACGCAGAAAGAATCTTAGGCCTTCTACATATTATTGGGGCAGTATTGTTGATATGGGCTTCTACCGTAACTGATTACCGTACCTTCTATCTTATCATGCTGCTGAACTGTATGGCTTTTATGCCTACCATCGCATTGAATAATACAGTGTCGTATATCGTTCTTGAAAAAAAAGGTTTTGATATTGTGCGCGACTTCCCGCCCATTCGCGTTTGGGGTACCATTGGTTTTGTGGTGGCCATGTGGATGGTGGATATGCTGGGCTGGACAAAAAGCCCGATGCAATTATATATTAGCGGAGGTGCAGGCTTATTATTAGGATTATATGCTTTTACCATGCCAGCCTGCACACCTGTAAAAGTGGAAGAGAAAAAAAGTCTGGCTTCCTCACTGGGGTTAGATGCTTTCGTTTTATTCAGGAGAAAAAAAATGATCATCTTTTTCATTTTTGCCATGCTGCTTGGCGCCGCTTTGCAAATTACCAATGCCTTTGGAGGCGCTTTCCTGGATGATTTTAAAACCTCTTATGCCGATTCTTTTGGTGTAAAACACCCTAACCTGCTGTTATCTATTTCCCAGATCTCCGAAACACTGTTCATCTTAACGATACCGTTTTTCCTGCGCAGGTTTGGCATCAGGAACGTGATGCTGATGAGCATTTTTGCCTGGGTATTCCGTTTTGGATTATTTGCCATTGGTGATCCCGGGCATGGCCTGTACCTGCTGGTACTATCCATGATCATTTATGGTATGGCATTCGACTTCTTCAATATCTCCGGCTCTTTGTTTGTTGAAAAAGAAGCCGATATTAAGATCCGCGCCAGCGCACAGGGTTTATTCATGTTAATGACCAATGGTATCGGGGCTTATCTCGGAGGAACCATCAGCGGCTGGGTGGTTGATCATTTTACAGTTGATGGTATCAAGAACTGGCAGAATATCTGGCTCAGTTTTGCAGGATACGCATTGGTATTAGGGATTTTGTTTCCGTTGGTGTTCAGGTATAAACATGACAGGAATGCTGTTGAGGCGGTGAAACACTGAGGTTAATTAGTATTTAGAAATTAGTAGTTAGTAATTGGCCGCAGTTTATGTGATAATCACATAAACTGCGGCTTTCTCATGTATGAGAAGTTTTTTCCATTTTAATGGTAATTACTAACTACTAATTACCAATTACTAATTAATTTTACATCACAAACTAAGTACTATGTTCTCCTCCATCTCCGACCCATTTACGCTTGTTGCCAATACCACAGATACACAACTCAAACAAATAGGCGAAAAAATTCTCCGCAAAGAGCGGATCTCCTTTGATGATGGTGTTGCTCTCTTTGAAAAAGGCTCACTCGGCTTTCTGGGTACTTTAGCTAATTGGGTTCGTGAAGAGAAGCATGGACATAAAACCTATTTCAACCGCAATTTTCATATAGAGCCTACCAATGTTTGCGTGTTCTCCTGTAAATTCTGCTCCTACTCACGTTTATACGCCAACCGCGAAGAAGGCTGGGAACTGAGTATTAACCAGATGATGGACATTGTAAAAAGCTACGACGGCAAACCCGTTACCGAAGTACATATTGTAGGTGGTGTGCACCCTAAAATGAACATGGATTTCTTTCTTGAATTATTGAGAACAATCAAGGCGCATCGTCACGACCTGCATATCAAAGCTTTTACACCGGTTGAACTGGATTACATGTTCAAAAAAGCAAAAGTAACGGTGGAAGAAGGCATGCGCCAGGCGCATGAAGCCGGCCTTGATTCATTACCCGGCGGTGGCGCTGAAATATTTCATCCCGAAATACGGAAACAGATCTGTGAAGATAAAGTAGATGCTGAAGGCTGGTTACACATTCACAAAGCGGCTCATGAACTGGGTATGCACAGCAACGCTACTTTGTTGTACGGACACGTTGAAAAATTCTGGCACCGTATTGATCATATGGACAGGCTTCGGCAATTACAGGATGTTACAGGTGGCTTTAATACCTTCATCCCGCTCAAATTCCGTAACATGGATAATGACATGAGCTATGTAAATGAAACATCCATAATTGAAGACATGAAAATGTATGCCGTATCAAGGTTGTATATGGACAATTTCCCACATATTAAAGCATACTGGCCAATGCTGGGCAGGAAGAATGCGCAATTATCCTTATCCTTCGGCGTAAATGATATTGACGGCACTATCGACGATTCAACAAAAATTTATGCCATGGCCGGCAGCGAGGAACAAAACCCCGCCATGAGCACTGCCGACCTGGTAACACTCATCAAACAGGTAAAAAGAGAACCGGTAGAAAGAGGCACTTTATACGATGTGATCAGAGATTTTTCGGATGTAGAGTTAGAAGAGTTGATGGCAGATCCATCGATGAACTAAGGTTTAATGATTGAATGAGTGATTGAGTGAGTGGGTGAATGAAAATTAAGCACCTATCGAAAATAGAATAGACACGAAAATTTATTCCTTGTTAAGCCGGAAAAAAAGCCCGGCCTGTAAAAACCTGGAATATGATCCGGCATAATTATTACCTCCAAGCTTTGTCAGGCCTATGGAATAAGCTGCTGAAATGCCCCATTGGTTTAATCCATATTGTACTCTTAAATTCCAGTGAAATTCTATTGCATTATCGTACCCTGTTTGATAAGAGTCAACTAGGTCTGCCTTAAACTGTTCTCCTGTAGCAGTAATAGTAGCCTCAGATTGTTCGTGCGCACCATAGGATCGCAATACACCCAATCCGGTTGTCAAATCCAAATAGTGAGTATGTACTTTATTCCAAATTCTTTTCCCTAAATAAGGTGAAATACCAAACATGTTGTTTCGAAGTAATGTTCTACCTTGTGCAGGGCTATTAGAAATATAAGGTTCAAACACCCAGTTAAGGTCTTTTTTACTTTCCCTGGAAGAAAAATCCACATTGAATCCGAACAATACATCTTTTATAGTTACCCGTTTTAAACCAACAGATATATAATAAGAAAACCCACTTTTATCGCCTCTTGGATTATTTCCGTAGGCTTTATTCAGACCAATAGGACCATTTCTATTAACATTGAGCATTGAATAGTAGGGTTCCTTCACTTCCGGGGTCGAATATTCATACCTGTAATGAAACAGCCCACTGCCCAATGAACCAATATATTCAGTTTTTTGTGCAGCGGCGGAAATCCAGTCAAAAAAAAGGACTAAAAAAAATAGAATTGATTTCATGAATGATTTTATGGGTGTATATTATATACCATCTGATTAAAGTAAACAAATCCGGTACCCATTGCAGGAATATACCAATTATCATAAGCAAACCACCCCAAAAATTGAGACGGCTAATAACACCAACAATAATAGCTTGATGAGGGTTTCATTTGTTTTTTTAATTTACTGAACTAATGTTTTACTTCTAAAAGAATTACAGCAGCATTTGAGAAAATGAAAGTAGTAGCCTTTGGAGTATTAAAAAAGGGGATTTCCCCCCTTTTTTAATACTCCAAAAATTTGTATCTACAAGGCAATATCTATCTGAAATATTGTAGCCGGTAGAAAGAGGCACTTTATACGATATGATCAGGGATTTTTCGGATGTAGACATTGAACAACTTTCATTCGATCCCCAGTTTAATTAAGGTGGTGCCATAAATTTTTATCAAAAAGAGAATCAGGAAGTTTTAATTCCTGCTTCTCTTTTTTGTTAACGCTGTCAGGCAACATATTTCCAATAATTGGAATCTAACTGCTTGTCAACCAAAAATAATTGCATGAAACCATTGCTTGTTTTTTATTTTGGGGCATCCTTGTTTATTCTAACTGCCTGTAAAAGAGAGCTTTCCTGCGAAAACTGCCCACCTATAACCCCAGTCACAAATAGCGATACCTTACCTGCTGACTATGCTTTTGCAAATGGTTATTGTGAAGATGGACTAAGCCTGGGCATTAATCCCCAACCTGATGATTCTGCACGTTTTTCTTTTACAGATATTCTTCCTGATAGCCTTCAATTAGATATGCCGATACCCGGAGACCAGAAAGCAGAAAGCTCCTGCTCGGCATGGGCCACCGTATATGCAGCAGGTAGCTATTACTTTCACATAGCTGATAGTCTGCCTTATTCTGATAGTAGCTTGCTAAGTCCGGCCTATACCTATAATCAGATAGCAAAAGGTACATGCACCTGCACTCCTATTCGTGACCATTTGTATTTATTAAAAACACAAGGTGCCTGTTCTTTAAAAGATATGGCATACAACGGAGGAGAATGTTTTACACAACCCGATAGCTTGCAACACAAAAAAGCAGGTCGGTTTAAAATTAAACAATGGTACAATGTTGACCTGACAAATCTTGTCTTGATAAAACAACAAATACTGCACAAAATGCCGGTAATTTTTGCTGCACATGTTGATCTGGGTTACAGGAGGCCAACTGAACCTTATCTGTTAACCCACAGAATCAGTAACTCACCAGCGCCGCATGCGATGGTAGTATGCGGTTACAATGACAGAAAAAAAGCCTTCAGGGTAATGAACAGTTGGAGTAATATCTGGGCAGATAAAGGTTTAGTTTGGGTTGATTACGATTATTTTTTGTCGAATCTTGATGGTCTGCAAGGCTATGTCATTCCTTACCATTGATGGGTAAAATGATTGATAATAGAATGAAATCTCTCACGACTCACGACCGACAATTCACGCCTCTCGGTAACATTCTGACAGGCTGATTGGAATATTTCTATATCCGCAGTCTCCCTTGCTTCTCTCAGCATATCTCATGGAGATTAGCGTTTTTTTTATTATGAAAGGACGCTCTACGGAAAATAAAATTTATTCCTAAGCCCCCGTTTAAACACCCATTTTTTGGAAAAACACCTCCAACCACGCCAGCAGGTTCGCTACAAATAGTACATTGTTATTGTTTAGATTCGCTACATGGGAAACATCAAACTTTTTGAGAACAAAAAGGTTCGTTCCGAATGGAATGAACAGGAACAACAATGGTATTTTTCTATCATTGATGTGGTTGAGATTTTAACTGGCAGCCCAAGGCCTCGCAAATACTGGAACGCACTTAAAACCAAACTATTAAATGAGGGTTATGAAGAGTTGTCCCAATATTTGGGACAACTGAAAATGCAGTCAACCGATGGCAAATTTTATCTGACAGATGTAGCAAATGCCAAAACTTTGCTTCGCATTATTCAAAGTATCCCATCGCCCAAAGCAGAACCGTTTAAGCGTTGGCTGGCACAAGTTGGTGCTGACAGATTGGAGGAAATTGAAAACCCTGAACTGGCAACCCAACGGACAAGAGAACTTTACAAACTGAAAGGTTATCCTGGCGACTGGATTGAGAAGCGGATACGTAGCATTACCATTCGTGAAGAACTGACCGAAGAATGGAGAAACAGAGACGTAAAGGAGCAAATGGAATACGCTATTCTGACAGCAGAAATCTCTAAAGCAACTTTCGGGCTTACTCCATCGGACTATAAGAAGTTGAAAGGCCTGAAAGGTCAAAATCTGCGTGATCACATGACCGACCTTGAACTGATTTTTTCCATGTTGGGCGAGGCATCAACAACCGAAATAGTGAAGAAGAAAAATCCTATAGGTTTTGTTGAGAACAAAAAAACAGCTAACCAGGGAGGAAAAATTGCGGGAGATGCAAGAAAGGCACTGGAATTAGAAACAGGTGATAAAGTGGTATCATCCAAAAATTATTTACCCGAGGCGAAGAAGAACAAAGAATTGAAGAAAGGGAAAAGGAAATAGTACGCTCAAAAAATACACTCTTTTCTATTTCCGCAGAGAGAAGTAATTTTTTTATTGTGAAAGATAGGATGTGAAAACTAAAGTTTGACCATGGAACCAAGTCTCTCTCCCTAACATTCCGGCAAGCTGATTGGAATATTGGTAGCTAATCCCCCATCTGCTGTTTCCTTGTATTTGCTGCTCATGTCCAAAGCTGTGTCCCACATGGTTTTGATCACTTTGTCGAGGCTTACAATGGCATAGTCGGGCGAGCTTTGTAATGCCAGTTGCGAGGCGGTGATGGCTTTAATGGCCCCCATCGTATTACGTTCTATACAGGGTATCTGTACCAGTCCGCCAATCGGGTCGCAGGTTAATCCTAAATGATGCTCCATCGCAATTTCAGCAGCCATCAGCGCCTGCCTTTGTGTACCACCCATACATTCGGTTAAAGCCGCAGCAGCCATGGCCGATGATACACCGATCTCTGCCTGGCAACCGCCCATCGCTGCAGAAATGGTGGCGCCTTTTTTAAAGATGCTGCCTATCTCTGAAGCAACCAATAAAAAACGGATGATCTTTTCTTCACTATAACCATCACAAAACGCAATATAGTATTGCAACACGGCAGGTATCACACCCGCAGCGCCATTGGTTGGTGCGGTAACTACACGGCCAAAAGAGGCATTCTCTTCGTTTACGGCCAATGCAAAACAACTTACCCAGTCGAGCGTATATTTAAAATCATTACCGCCCAGCCTGATACATTTTATCCAGCCATCATAATCTGAATAAACATGTCCTTTCATCAGTTTTTTATTAAGGTTAAACGCTCTCCGTCTCACCAATAATCCACCCGGAAGTTCACCCTGTGCATGACAGCCGCGGTAGGTACAGTCTTTCATACTGTTCCATATCCGCATCACCCCTTTGCGGGTTTCATCTTCGGTATGCCAGGCCAATTCATTTTCCATCACCACTTCATGAATCGCCATTCCGTTCATACACCAATGCAGCAGGTCGTTGGCGGTATTGATGGGGAACGGAAGATCAATACTTTTTTTTCCGCCACCGGTCTCCCCTTCTTTCACCACAAATCCACCACCTATCGAAAAATAGGTTTCGCACCAGCTATCACCATTGGTTAATTCAACTAAAAAAGAAAGTCCGTTGGGATGAAAAGGCAGGCTTTCATTGTACAGAAATTGTACATGTTCTGCCATCATAAAATTGATGGGCGTTTGGCCACCCAGCAGTATTTTTTTTTCAAGATGGATGGCATTGATCTTTGGCGTGATCGTGTTTACATCAATGGTTTCAGGATCTTCTCCGCATAAGCCCAATACAACGGCAATATCTGTTCCGTGGCCCTTGCCCGTTTTTGCCAATGAACCATACAACAGAACGGTGACGGAAGCTATTTTATGAAATCCGGTTTTGGATTTAATGGTATCCAAACATCGCAACGCGGCCCGCCATGGCCCCAGTGTGTGCGAACTGGAAGGCCCCACACCAATTTTAAACATGTCGAAAACAGAGATCGATTCGTGCGGCATAATATCGTTTCAATATCAAATTTAAGTCATGCCAGCCCTATCCCTGCAATCTTTTATATAAGCGTATTTGAAAATACGAACTGATTTAAAACGAAAAACATATATAGCAACACCCGCGCCTTTGGGCCTTCGCGAGCCTATCCCTTTTCTAAAAGAATTCAACTTTAAAACTTACAACTGTTTGGAATGTTTTGCCGAACTTTACGCCGCAAAATCAATAGATATTCAATTTTATTAATGTAAATTCTGTATGGAACTTTCTTCACTGTTAGACAGGTTTGCCGAACCGGAAACCCTCAAAATGGCCAAATTAGGCCGCGAATTAAGAGCAAAAGGTATTGATGTGATTGACCTGAGCCTTGGCGAACCCGATTTTGATACCCCACAGCATATTAAAGATGCAGCTATCAAAGCCATTAACGATAACTGGAGCCATTACACTCCTGTTGCCGGTTTTGCCGATCTGCGTGAAGCCGTATGTACCAAACTGAAACGTGATAACAACCTTGATTATAAACCTGAGAACATCATTACTTCTACCGGCGCCAAACAAAGCTTGGCCAATGCCATTCTTGCTTTGGTGGATGAAGGCGACGAAGTGATCATCCCTACCCCTTACTGGGTTACTTATTCTGAATTGGTAAAGATCGCCCGTGGTAAAGTGGTAGAGATCAGAACAACCGTAGAAAACCAGTTTAAAACAACACCAGCCGAATTAGAAGCTGCTATCACTCCAAAAACAAAAGTTTTCATGTTCTCTTCGCCCTGCAACCCTTCCGGTGCAGTGTACAGCAAAGAAGAGTTGAAAGGATTGGCTAATGTGTTCAGAAAATATCCCAACATCGTTATCCTTGCCGATGAAATTTATGAGTACATCAACTTTGTTGGCAAACACGAAAGCATTGCGCAGTTTGATGACCTGAAAGACCGCGTAGTTCTGATCAATGGATTGAGTAAGGGTTTTGCAATGACTGGCTGGCGCTTAGGCTATATTGCTGCCAATACCACAATTGCCAAAGCCTGTGAAAAATTACAGGGACAGTTTACCAGCGGCACCTGTTCAATAGCACAGAAAGCAGCAGTAGCAGCACTTACAGGAGATCTGCGTCCGTCTATCGAAATGACAGAAGAATTTACAAGAAGAAGGGAAAAAACACTGGAACTGGTAAAATCTGTTCCCGGCTTTAAATGTTTTGAACCACAGGGTGCATTCTATGTATTTCCTGATGTAAGTTCTTACTACGGCAAAACAGATGGTAATGAAGTGATCAAAAATGCGGCAGATTTCAGCATGTATTTATTGAATACCGCACACGTTTCTTCTGTAATGGGCGATGCATTTGGAGAACCTAATTGCGTTCGTTTCTCTTTTGCAAACAGCATGACCAACATAGAAAGAGCCTGGGCAAGAATTAAAGAAGCATTGGCTAAATTGAAATAGTTTTGTTTGCCACAGATGACACAGATTTGCACAGACTTTTTTCTGTGGCTAATCTGTGCCTTCTGTGGCTATTTTTTTAAGAGGCAGGGTGGTTAAAGGAGTTAAAATAGTTAAAGTGGTAGTTCACCATTTTGCCTCCCGTAATTCATTTTTATTTACTTCATTTACTCTATTTACCTTATTTACTCTATTTACCTTATTTACTCTATTTACATATAACCCCCTTTAACTCCCACACAGTATTTTGCACACATGAGCGAATCAGCAAAATCAGAGATGTTCCGTAACCGGCTTGCCAAAGTGTACAAACACAGGAGCAAACAGGCTAAACGTATGCAGGTATCCTGCTACCGCATCTATGATCATGATTTGCCTGAATTCCCCTTCTGTATTGAGTTATATGAAGACAAGCTATACCTTGCCGAATACCTGCGCCGCCATGGCATGACCGATGAGGAGCATGATGCATGGCTGGATAATTGTCTGTTGATTATTAGTGAGATTACTGGAATTGATGCGTCTCTGATGTATGTAAGGCAACGAAAGCGCATGTCGCACAGGGAAGGACAATACGAGAAGATAGACACCAAACAGGAGTTCTTTACGGTGATTGAAAACGGGCTTAAATTTTTGGTTAATCTGACAGATTACTTAGATACCGGTTTATTCCTTGATCATCGCATCACAAGGCAAATGGTGAAGGAGCAATGCAAAAACAAACGGGTATTGAATCTGTTCTGTTATACGGGCTCATTTTCAGTGTATGCGGCCGCAGGTGGCGCTGCCACTGTTACATCGGTTGACCTGTCTAAAACCTATCTTAACTGGGCCGAAGATAATTTTGTGATCAATCATTTAAAAGACAAAGAGCGATACCTTTTTCATCATGCAGATGTTAAGCAATACCTTAAAACCCTTGCCCCTGAAAGCTTTGATCTGGTGATCATCGACCCTCCTACTTTCAGTAACAGCAAGCGCATGAAAGATTTTCTCGATATCCAGCGCGACCATGTGGAATTGTTGAACGATGTGCTGGCCGCCACTACCAAAGACGGCATTATCTACTTCAGTACCAATTTTTCAAAATTTGTTCTGGAAGCAGACCAGCTAAAAGCCACAGACATAAAAGACATCACCAAAACCACTACACCATTTGATTTTGAAGGGAAGCTGAAACGCTGGTGTTACCGAATTGTAAAATAACGCGAGATGTGAATGGGCAATGGTGAATTGTGAATGGGCAATGGTGAATTGTGAATAGGCAATAGTGAATATACTTTTGTAGGCACAAAAATTCATTCGCTATTGCCCATTGCCCATTCACAATTCTATCTGTGGGATAAGCTGTCAATTAAATAATCACGCTCTACCAACCAGTTTTTATAGTGATAGTGTATTGAATAATTAACAACTACCGTGTCTGTGTAATAATAAAGATGCAGGCGATATTTTTTTCCTTTTGACCCACTCACCCATTCTTCCAGTGTTGAATCTGCCTGGTTTTGGCGGGCAATAGGTTTACCAAGGTAATCGTGTACAATAGATCTGGGCTGCCCCAATGGTATCCGCCACCATTTTTGTGGCAGGGTCAGGTAAGCTGTTTTAGGAACTACCAGGTTAAATAACAGCAGATAGATGCCAAAAAAGAGGATAGCTGTAAGGCACAATCCTATCACCCATTTGCGCGGGTTATTCATACTGTGTATTTAAGATTTTACTATAACAAATGGCAAAAGCGGTCAACAAATAGAAAATAGCTGAATCAGAATAGCCTGAACCTTAAAACGATGCCTTTATTGCAACAAAAAATTCCACTTTTAAAACAAGTGCAATCAATGATTAAATTCATAGTCCCTTTCCACCTTGCAGATCCGCGTTTTGAATTTGCTGTACCATTGGCTTTTCCCTTTTTGTTGAGCTACTAAATGCTCACTGTTCTGTTTCCAGTTTTTAATGGCGTCCAGGCTTTCCCAGTATGATACAGTGATGCCAATCTCATCTCGGGCTGATTCGTGTCCGAGATAGCCGGGCTGTTGCATGGCCAGTTCTACCATTCGGCGGGCGGTATCTGCATACCCATCGTCAACTGTTGTTCTTTCTGAAGTAAAAATTACCGCATAATATGGCGGTGCCGGAGTTGCTGCAATCATGCTTATAAAGTTCTTTTAACTGATAAATTAATTCACTTATTGAATCTCGCTTTCTTTTGATTCTGCTAAAAACCGCTCATGTAATTTTAATACCTGCGGGATCAGTAATTGCTGTTCATCATTAATAATTACGAAATCGCACAGCCGCATTTTAATCTCTTCCTGTATCTGGTGCTGCATTTTTGCTTTTACTTCATCACGGGTTAAATGATCTCTGTCCATTACACGTTTAATACGCATGTGCTGCGGGGAAAAAACACCTATCATATAATCAAACCCAATAGCAGTGCCTGCTTCAAAGAACAGCGCTGCTTCTTTAACAGTGTAGGGCGCATGCTGTTTCAATACCCATTCTTCTGCCGCTGCAATTGTATAAGGATGTACCAATGCATTCAATACTTCCAATTTATATGAATCTTTAAAAACAATATCACCGAGGTATTTACGGTTGAGGCGGCCATCTTTGAATGTATCCGCGCCGAAGTTTTTAATAAGTTCTGTTCGCAGGCCTGCATCTGTTTCCATGATTTGTTTGGCAGCGGTATCTGCATTAAACACGGGTATGCCCAGCACAGTAAAAATATGTGCCACCACGCTTTTCCCGCTTCCAATACCGCCTGTAAGGCCAATTCGTAAAGATGCCATTGATGGATGTAGGTAGATTAAAGAGGAAAGTTATCACTTCTCTTTATTTCTTCGGTCAATTCAATAAAAAACCGGGTGAGATCATCACCCGGCCTTAAAATATGTATCCTGCTAAAGCAATTACTGCGCTTTATTCAGTGCTGCAGACCATTCCATACTGATGGTAGATTTTTCGATCTTCAGATAACTGCCCGGGCTCACTTCGAGCTGGAGGGTATTATCTTCATTGATCTTATTGATCGTGCCATGTATACCGGCGATAGTTACCACCTTATCACCTTTCTGCATGTTATCTACAAATTTCTTTTGCTCTTTTGCTTTTTTAGCCTGTGGACGGATCATAAACAGCCAGAACACAAGGATGATACCACCCATTAATACTAACTGTACCATTCCACCGCCGCCACTGCCAGCCTGTAATAAAATGAAATTCAAATGCAACATTTCAAATAGTTTTATTTTAAAGATTGATTACCTGTTTTGCCAAACCTGTTTCCGGCAGATTTGTAAAACGCTGTAAAGATAAGTGATAGCTAATTATGCTTTGTTCTTAAAATTCACCTTTCTGATCTTCCCGGATTCCAGCATTTCTTTATGGATATTATCGAGAATGCCATTTACAAACTGCCCGCTTTGCGGTGTGCTGTAATCTTTGGCAAGGTCTATATATTCGTTGATGGTCACCTTGGTAGGTATGGTTTCAAAGTATAATAATTCGCAAACGCCCATACGCATCAGCACCATATCCAGCACGGCAATACGATCGGCATCCCAGTTTTTTAGTTTGGGCTTGATCAGTTCTGCGCAGTATTCTTTTTTCTCCAGCGTGGTGGTCAGCAGTGTTCTGGCAAAATCCCATTTTTCCGGACTCAGCATTTCCTGGAGGTTATAACCGGATGGTTTCTGGATATAATTCAGCATCAGTTGGTCCATCATATCCGCATCATCATCCCAGTTGTTAAACAGCTCTTCCAGGTGACTGATAAATGATTCATTGGGAAGCATCAACTGGGTAAAAATGAGTTTGATGATCTCTTTTTCTTTTGATTTTTCCCGGCCTTGCTGTGAGATGTATTCCTTATATTTATCTGTTTCGGTCAGATCGGTATAAATCTTTTTTACCAGTTCCTTATCGATCAGTTTTTGGGGCTGGTCTGTTTCCAATGCTTTTTGGAAGGATGGGTTTTCGAGTATCAGCCACAGGAACTCATTGCCGGCTATCTTGATGTTAACATTCAGATCGTCCTGTGAAGGAAGGTTACGGGAAGCCCTTTTCTGTGCGCTGGTTTCGGCGTAACGGGCTACTTCGGTTAAAAAGTAGAGGAGATAAACAAATAATTCACGGCTTCTGTCTAACTGTTTCTTCAATTCATCCACCGGCTTTTTAAATGCGGTCTGGGTATCGGCAGCCTCTATCATATAGAGTAACTGCATCACCTTCACACGAATATTTCTTCTACTGATCATCTGGTAAGAGCTTGTTTCAAAGCCGCAAATATATTGTATAATCAGGGGGGGACAAAATGAATCCTGAATATTGAGTGGGGGGCAGGTATATGAGGTAGTAATAGAGTATGTAAAGTATATAGGGTATATAAGGTAGAATAGGGTATATAAGGGTAAAAGGCATGGAAATACAGTTAGTTGTGTGTACTGTGGCCTATTCCCCTTTATATACCCTATCCTACTTTATATACCCTACTCTACCTTATATACCCTATTCTACTTTATATACCCTACTCTACCTTATATACCCTATTCTACCTTATATACTCTATTTAACCTCCCCCCAAAAACCTATGCAATTTTGACACAGCCCGTTTCAAAAACTTACCCCATCTTTGCGCGGTTTCTGACAGTCTATGCAGTCTACAGGATGGGTTAAGCCGGGTTTCTGAAAATTTGACCTGATTCTGTCTTATGGCACAGTAATAGCTGACAGCCAGTATCATTATTAACTCAATTAACTAAAAACCTATAACGTATGGCAAAAAAACTCAACGTTACTCCTCTGCACGACAGAGTAATTGTTAAGCCTGCCGCTGCTGAAGAAAAAACCGCAGGCGGAATCATTATCCCCGATACCGCAAAAGAAAAGCCTCAACGTGGCACCATTGTAGCTGCCGGAGTTGGCAAAAAAGACGAGCCCGTAACTGTAAAAGTTGGCGATACCGTTCTATATGGCAAATATGCAGGAACAGAGATCCAGATTGAAGGTCAGGACCTCCTGATCATGCGTGAAAGCGATATCCTCGCTATTGTTTAATCTGATATTTGATGATCTGCTGATTTTCAAATTTTCAAATTTTCAAATTTTCAAATTAAAATAATATGTCAAAACAGATTTTCTTCGATATCGAAGCAAGGAATAAAATGAAAAAAGGCGTTGACATCTTAGCCAACGCAGTAAAAGTAACCCTCGGACCAAAAGGCCGTAATGTGGTTATTGAAAAGAAATTTGGTGCACCACAGGTAACTAAAGATGGTGTAACCGTTGCCAAAGAAATTGAACTGGAAGATCCTATTGAAAATATGGGTGCCCAGATGGTGAAAGAAGTAGCTTCCAAAACCGCAGATATTGCCGGTGATGGTACCACTACCGCTACCGTTCTGGCTCAAAGCATCATCAGCGAAGGTTTGAAAAACGTTGCTGCAGGCGCCAACCCTATGGATCTGAAGCGTGGTATTGATAAAGCTGTTACCAAAGTGATCGACAGCCTGAAAGCACAATCACAGGCAGTTGGTAACGATTCTAAGAAAATTGAGCAGGTAGCTACTATTTCTGCCAACAGTGATAGCGAGATCGGAAAACTGATCGCTACTGCTATGAGCAAAGTAGGTAAAGAAGGTGTGATCACTGTAGAAGAAGCAAAAGGTACCGATACTACTGTTGATGTGGTAGAAGGTATGCAATTTGACCGTGGTTATATCTCTCCATACTTCGTTACCAACAGCGAGAAAATGGAAGTGGAACTGCAGAACCCATATATCCTGATCTACGACAAGAAGATCAGCGCTATGAAAGACATCCTCCATATCCTGGAGAAAGTGGCACAAAGCGGCCGCCCGCTGTTGATCATTGCTGAAGACCTGGAAGGTGAAGCACTGGCAACACTGGTGGTAAACAAATTACGTGGTACGCTGAAAGTAGCTGCTGTTAAAGCGCCTGGCTTTGGCGACCGCAGAAAAGAAATGCTCACCGATATCGCTATCCTTACTGCAGGTATCGTGGTAAGCGAAGAACAAGGTTTCAAATTAGAAAGCGCCGACCTTACTTATTTAGGCTCTGCTGCTTCTGTAACTATTGATAAAGACAACACTATCGTTGTAGGTGGTAAAGGCAAGAAAGCCGATATCGTAGCACGCGTTAACCAGATCAAAGCACAGGTTGAAAACACAACTTCTGATTATGATCGCGAAAAATTACAGGAGCGTCTCGCTAAATTAAGCGGCGGTGTTGCTGTACTGTACGTAGGTGCTGCCACAGAAGTGGAAATGAAAGAAAAGAAAGACCGTGTTGATGATGCACTGCATGCAACAAGGGCCGCTGTTGAAGAAGGTATTGTACCTGGTGGCGGCGTAGCTTATATCCGTGCCGTTGAGAGCCTTGAAAAACTGAAAGGTTCTAATGAAGATGAAACAACCGGTATCCAGATCGTAAAAAGAGCTATCGAAGAGCCACTGCGCCAGATTGTGGTAAACAGCGGAATTGAAGGTTCTATCGTTGTGCAGAAAGTAAAAGAAGGTAAAGCTGATTTTGGTTTCAACGCCCGTACAGAAGTGTATGAGAACCTGTTTAAAGCAGGTGTTATTGATCCAACTAAAGTTACCCGTGTAGCTTTGGAAAATGCAGCTTCTATCGCCGCTATGTTGTTAACAACTGAGTGTGTGATCGCCGACAAACCAAAGCCTGAAGCACCTCACACAGGTGGTGCACCTGATATGGGTGGCATGGGTGGATACTAATCAATCCCGTCAATATCATCATTGACAGAATATAAAATCCCCGTTATGGCAACATAACGGGGATTTGTTTTTAAGCTGCGGTTTAATTACTAAGCATATTCCGGAACGGTATGAGGATAGATTTGCAGCATCCCTTTTACAATCAGGTATTGCCCCAACGCATAGATCAAAACAACGGTGGCATAAACATCATTGTTTTGATTAAAATAGAAAAGAGCAAGGCCAAGCAGGATATGCTCAATAACGAGTATAATAGTACCCGGAATAAAATACTGCAGCGCAGTTTTCCGATAGTCGGGGTTGCCCGCTACATTTACTGCCAGCGAAATGGATGCACCGAATATGAATAGATAAACAATAATTAAAAATTTCAGTTCACCCATCTCTTTGCCAAATAAATGAACGAATCCATAGCCTACACAAAAAAGAATCCCGGCAGTTATCACTACAGGCCGCAGATGGTTTAACCGCAGCCTGTTAAGGCAATAAAAAGAAATACAGTATGAGATATTCATCGCCATAAAAGCAATGATGCTGATCAGGAAAAAGGTCTGGTTGTTGATAACGATGTTGAATACATCGCCCAAAAAAGCAAAAATCAATCCAATATAGAAAATGAATTTTCCCGCAGGTTTTGCAATATCAGCATCTTTCAGCATCAGGTATAAGAGCAGCAAAGGCATCAGTAACGGCTCTGTTATAGCCGCATAAGGCAGATTAAAATGAAGGAAAATACAATCCAGTAAAACTGCGATCCAATAAATAACAGGTATTTTTCTGTGCAGCAGGTCGCCCATAAAGCAGGTTCTTACTTTTAAATGGGGAATATAAAACTACCGATTCCTTTGTTATGACACTATTATTTTATATGAGGTTGTTTATTGCCTGTTTTCTATCGGGTATTATAATAGCAAAACCAGGGTTATGTTAAGCATAATTTGTGGGTAGTGAGTAAATACCAGTAACCGATTAACTTACTCACCTCTCACCACTGATTACTCACATAACATAACATCAGTCTAATCCTTTACAGATAAGCCTTTAATACCCCTTTCACAAAAAGATATTGTGTCCAGCAATAGGTAACGATTCCTGCAATGTAAAGGTTATTGCTCCTGCCGAGATGAAATTTATTCAATGCTACAATAATATGTTCAATCACAAATATGATCGCTCCGGGTATGAGGTAGTTGAGCGCAACTGTTCTGTATTTTTCAACACCAGCCACATTTACGGCCGTTAGCACCGTAAGTGATATGGCCATTACATAAGCGATAGCCGGTAACTTATAACTGCCTAATTCATCGCCCAAAAAGCGAAAGAGAAAATCGGCAATAAAATAAAGTGTGATAGCCGTACCTAAAACAGGTAATACTCTGGGAATGCGGAAGCTTGTAAGCGAAAAAAACGAATAGCTGTAAAACAGGTTTACAAAAAGAAAAACGATCATGCCACCCAGAAAAAAAGTATCTGTGATAACGATCAGCAGTACATCTCCAAGGAATGACAGCATCAGTCCGATATAAAAAACAAATTTGCCGGCAGGCGAGCCAATATTATGATCGTTAAGCAGGATATGCAACAATAGTAGTGGCACAAACATTGGCTTGGTAACAGCAATATACGGGAGTTCGAAGTACATGAACACACAGTGAACTACTAAAACAATCCAGTAAATAGTAAGTGTTCTTTTGCGAAAAAAATCTTCCATAGTGCATATATTTCCCATAATAGCTGTGGGGCGTGAAAATACCGTGTTTCTGTTAAAAAATCAGATGCCTGTTATGATTTATTGGTTAACTATTAGCTCCCCTCCTGCTAAAACCTATTACCAACAGGCATTGGGCCACCCCGTAAGTCAGCATTACCAGGATATCCAATGATGGTTCCTGATACAGGAATTTATTCAGCGCCAGCAAGGCATCCGACAGTACAAAAAATCCGGCTCCCGGAATAAAGTAACGGATAGTAAGTTTTTTGGTGATGGTATGATTGATCGTATTTGCGGCAAGTATGGCCATTACGCTGATGATGACCATGTACAGCATAATAGGTACTTTAAAATCGCCCAGCAAAGAACCTGTTTTATTCACCACTTCTGAAGAGATGATGAGTAAGATGATCGCAGCAAACAACATGGGCCTGCCTTTAAAAAAATCAAGTTTCTGTATTTTAAGAAAGTAAATACTGTTAGAGATATGTGTACCAATAAAAGCCAGCATCCCAAACAGAAAAAACTGTTCACCTGAACGGGATAACAACACATCACCCATAAATGCAAAGAATAATCCAGCATAAGCGGGCAGGTTATAACCAGCCTGTGTTTTAGGCGAAGCGGCAAAAAGATACAGCGCCAGGAATGGGATCAGTAAAAACTTGGAAATAGTTCTCAGTTCAGTTTCTCCGACGTATATAAATACACAATGGAGTAACAGGAGAACGGCAAAAACAATAACGCCGTATTTTTTGATCAGGCTCATAGCAATCGTTTTGAAAAATTTTCCTCTCATCCTGCGCCTTGGCGAGAGAAAAATGCACGCAAAGCCGCAAGGGCGCGGTTATATATTGCAGGAAATTAAGGCTTTGAGCTGACATTAACATTGCGCAAACAGGTTTTCTCAACTGCCTGGCGGAAAATTATGCCGGATGAACTATTTTCGCCGAATGTCTGATGCTGAAAAAGAAACTTTTCTTGCCTACTGGTCAAAAAACCGGGAAAAAGAGCGAACCAGCCTCCGCCCTTTCCTTGTTGGCCTGTCTGCCGGGTTGGCCATTGGCATCAGCGTGATCCTGATCCTGGAAAGCGGCTGGTACGAAAGGGCCAATATGGTATCCAATGCCAGGTTAAGCTCTTTTGTGTTACTGTTTGCCATTGTATTGATTTCCCTTTTTATGGCATTTTTTTACCGCAAATTCAGGTGGGAAATGCAGGAACAACAATACCATGAGCTGTTAGCAGCCAAAAGGAAAAAGGAAAAAAACGAAACGAAGCAGCCATAACCCATAAAATAAAGTCTATCTAAAAAAGTTTTCATGAGAAAAGTTCTGAGTTCTGTATTATTTCTGTCTGTTTTATTGTTGAGTTCATGTGGTAAAAAAGACAGCAGTGGCTGCCAGCCAGTTCCTGTTGCCAACGAAAAAGCGGCCATGGTGGCTTATTGCACTGCTAACGGTATCAATTATACCCAGGATCCCAGTGGGTTATTATATGAGATCATCGCTCCCGGTACTACACCGGCGCCAACGCTTACCTCTACTGTATCTGCCGTTTACACTGGCAAACTGTTTGATGGCACTACGTTTGACGCAACAGCCAACCCCATTTCTTTCCCACTTTCGGGTGTGATTGATGGATGGAAGATCGGTATCCCGTTGATTAAAAAAGGTGGTCGTATTAAACTGGTCATACCTTCTGCATTGGCTTATAGCTGTACAGGCAGGACAGATGTTGCAGGCAGGGTAGTTATTAAACCAAATGAACCCCTGTTTTTTGATGTGACCCTGACTGATGTGAAATAATTAATTCCTGTTTCGGAAACAAAAATACCTGCCAGTAAATTGGATAGTAGTTGCCCCCCTGATTATATGCGGAGAAATAAAATTCGGGTAGCTATTAACCTGAAAAAAGGTAAATAGCTACCCTGTTGGCCGAGTTATTCAAAATTTAACTGGCAAGACCTCATTTTGAAACATTTAACCGCAAGGACGCAAAGTGGCAATGGTACGCAAGGATTTTAAAATAATTTACCTGGCAATCCCTGGCGTCTTCGCGTCCTTGCGGTTAAAAGAGTAGCTATAAAGTGTTAAAACGTACAAATTCAGTAAACGCCATTTATCTCAAAATCCAGGGAAATTAACTCCGCCAACGGGTAAATATTAATCTTCATTTTCAAATTCATCATTAAAGCAATCAATTCCTTTCACCGGAATCGCAATGAACATATTCTTTTTCTGATCAAGTCTCCATGCTTTGATCAAATTAGTAAAATAGGCCTTCCATGGTTTTGGGTTTACCAATGCAACAAGGAATCCGTCCGTTTTTGCATTCACCTTGCATTCAATACCGGAGCAGCACTCTTTTATTGGCTTAATGTTAAAAAGGAGTACCAACAAACTACAAAAAAAGTTGCCAACTCTTTAAAGACTGGCAACTCTCTTAAAATGAGTAGAACCACTTTTAATTAATCAACCATTTAATGAATGTTCATTATTGAATAATAACTTTAGTATTGATTATTTTATTATCTCTTTGCATTTTTAAAATATAAATGCCTTGTTTTATACCCGCAATATTTAAATTGTAGTTCAGGATTTTATTTTCGGAAAAATTCCATTGTTTAACTAATGTACTTGTATTAAAATCATACAGATATATTTTAGTGCTATTGTCTAAAACAGTTGCAGTAGTAGTTGAGGCTATTTTAACATTAGTTGTCGTATCGGCTACTGTTGTAATAGCAAGATTAATATTGCCGATTGCAGGATTTGGCGATGCTACCATTGCATAAGTCCAGCCTAACGACATAATTGTAAACGGATAATAATTCTGTGTCGTTCCACACGGGCTTGTTGCATTTAAGTAAACTGTTTTATACAAATTGGTATAACCTGTTAGCGGTGCTGTAAAAGAAGCACTGAATAGGTTACCACCACCGGTTACATTATCGTAAGACCATATTATTGAAGACAAATTATTTGCTGTTAATTGAAAATGAACATACACATTTTGCCCTCTTTGTGCTGTTATAAAACTGCCACTGCCATTAACTAAATTGTTTTGAGTAGTACTTGTATTGATGGTGTAATAACCAACTGCATCACCACCAACTGGAACATCAATCCACTCTATCACATTTGCTCCACACGGCAAATTCATAGTGCCAGTAAGACGAATGTTTCCGTTTGCATTTCCAGTTCTTGTTACTATAGCTTGATTAGCATTAATTGTTGCAACAGTAGCAATTGTTGGATCAGAGCTTACCCAATTTACAATAGCTCCTGTTGGTACGTTTCTAAACAGAAACGTTGAATTAGTGCAAACGCCATTATTTAAACTACCAATGGCAGATATTCTTCCGTAAATACTGCGAATTCCATCTATATCATCTTGGGCTAGGTATCTATGAGAACCTGCATAGAACGCATTCATTAATGCACAATTAACGTTACTATGCGCTAATCCAAGAGCATGACCAATTTCATGAGCAGCAACGGTAACCAAATCCATAGGTTGTTGCCAATCAGCCCTTTCATTCATAGTCCACATTTCATCATCATCAAAGTGGACACTTCCTGCTAAGGAGCCTCCGTTTGGAGGTGGAAAGAAAGCATGAGCCAATACACCACCTGGTCCATCAAATGGAAAGCCATCGCCATGATTACCTACAGCCCACGAAATATTTATATCTGCACTTCCTACAACCTCTGTAAAAGTTATTTGCGAATAATCGGACCAAATTCGAAAAGCCTCTCTAATATCATTTTGTTCATCATTTCCAGCAATATCATTTGTTCCATTTACAAATCTGAAAGTAATGTTATTCTTACCCCAGGAGCCACTAACTACAAAATTACCTCCAACAGTAATCGGGCCATCATCATATTTTATCTGTGCAAACGCACAGATTGACAACGAAAAAAATATTAACGTAATAGCTATCTTTTTCATGATCTACGCTTTTTTAATTATTTGAGTTGGCTGAAAATAATACAAATCTTGTCCTGCAATTTCCGGCGTCATATTCTCATTTGAATTAAATTTTTTTATTATACCAGATACTATAACCTTTAACCCAACAGTTTGAAATTCCGGGTTAATTTGGCAAACGAATCCAATGATCTGAGAATCTATATTATTTGCATTAGCAACTGAAAGGCTTACTGCGTATCGCTTGTATTTATATGAATAAATAATCACACCTTCTTTATTATTTATTTTGGTATAGGTTGTTCGCTGAATTGTACAAAAACTATCCGTTGTTTCTTTTTTGCATTGAAAACTGTGAAGTAAACCAACCAAAAAAAGAAATAATGCAAAACATCTATTTTTCATAAAATTTATTTTTTGAGCGATTTTTTAAAAATCGGGGAAATATTGATTTACTATAGTTAGGCCTACAATCTATTGACTTACAGGATTAGCAATTCGTTGCAAAAGGATGAATCTTTTTTGACGGATTAAAAAAAAACTCTTGAATTGTGTAAGCTTCTCTTAAAAGAATCTATTCTATTTTTTGTAAAATTAAGTTCCACACTATCACCCTTAACCTTATAAAGATAAATAACCATACAGCATCACAAAACGGGAAAATTCCCCTTTTTAAAATGACTAAATAATGTTACATTAAGCGAATAGATTAATATCTGGTATTGTTTGCCGCAATCTCCTCAGGATCAAAGTTTTGGCAGTAATCTGCGAAAACTAAATTCAAAAAACTGGCTGTTGCCATATTGTTTTTAAAGGGCCTCCTACCTTTCTTTATCATAAACCAATATGCCGACCCAATACCCTCCTTCCTGTTTTGGAAAATAATGAACCAGCAAAGGCTTACCCGCTTTTTTTCCCTCTCTGGATCTGCAAAGTATCGTTAGGCACGAATCAGGAGGTTCCTTATCCGGCAAACCTTCCACGAAAGTTGTCGTATTTTTTTTGTTGACAGTAGGATATATTACCAAAAATCAAACCTGCAACCCAACATCTTTCATACCTTAAAACCCCAACCGTGCGGCCTGTAAACCGGCGGTTGCGGCTAATTTGCCAAACTATGGCTCAGATAGCGTATTTCATTCCCATTCCCCTATCTTTGCCGCTCTAAAAAATATAAACCGTTACTAATATGCAACTGAAAGGTTTAGTGCGATTTTTTGCGATTGCTTTGATACTTATCTGCCTGTATCAATTATCCTTTACCTGGCTTGTGAAGAACCACGAAGCTAAGATGGACAAAAAAGCCGCAGAATGGATGAATAAATTCCCTGCGCCAGATGCCAAATATCCAGGCAACAAAGAATTGCAGGCTGCTTATGCAGATACCCTGAGTGATCTGAAAAAAGAAAGACTGAAGCGTTTATTAGACAGTACCAAAGACGCTAAACTGGCTTTTGGATTTACCACTTACCGTGATGCAAAAGATAAAGAACTGATGCTGGGCCTTGACCTGCAGGGTGGAATGAGTGTAACCATGGAAGTGGGTCTGGATGGCTTATTAAAGTCGCTGGCCAACTACACCAAAGACGCGCAGTTCAACAAAGCGATAGAGCAGGCCGTTGCACGAAAAGCAAACAGTGGTGCCGACCTGATCACTTTATTTCGTGAAGAACTGACAAAAGTGAATCCTTCACTGAAACTGGCTCCTTTCTTTGCCGCACGCAGTAACGGAAAAATCAAATTTGATGCAAGTGATGATGCAGTAGCCACTTACCTGAAAGACCAGGCTACCATCGCCTTCAATACTACTTACCGTATTTTACGTACGCGTATCGACAGGTTTGGGGTAGCTTCTCCCAATATCAACCCCGATCCGGCCAAAGGTATCATCAACATTGAGCTGGCTGGTGTTACCGATAAAGAAAGGGTAAGAGCCTTCCTTCAATCAACCGCTAACCTGCAGTTTTTTGAAGTATATACTTTTGAAAGCAAGGATCTGCAAAATGGCCTGGTAGCCGCTGATAAAGCGGTACAGGAATACCTGAGTGGTGTTACTCCTGCTGATACGGCTAAAAAAGCTGTTGCTGATACAGTTAAAAAAGCTACCGCTGCAAAAGCAGACACTGGTAAAACAGCTACTATTTCAAGTATTGCTGCAACCGGCAAAGCTGCCGCTTCTAAAACAGATTCTGCCAAGATCAAAGCCAATCAGAACCCTGTTCTACGCTTAATATCGCTTACACAGCCTTATGCAGGCGCTGATGGTAAAGCGGTTTACCCTGCTGCGCTGGGTTATATCCCTTCAAAAGATACAGGTACCCTGAATGAATACCTGAGAATGGATCTTGCAAAGAACAAGTTCCCGTCTAACCTGGTATTCATGTACGGAAAGTCTGAACAGACCGATCCTAAATTCAAAGATATCCTGATGCTGTATGCCATTAAAACACTCGACAATGGCCAGGCTGAATTAGGTGGTGAAGGTATCAGCGCCTCCCAGGATTATGATGAGAGAGGCCGTATTGCCATTAAAATGAATATGGATAAGGCAGGAACCAATATCTGGGCTAAAATGACAACCCGCAACGTTGGTAAACCTGTTGCTGTAGTACTTGATAATTTTGTTTACTCCGCTCCTAACGTAAATGAACCCATTACAACTGGTAACTCACAGATAGCCGGCAGCTATACCGTTAAAGAAGCACAGGATCTGGCCGAGATCCTGGAAAGTGGTAAACTCCCTGCACCTGCTAAAATTGTTCAGGAACAGCAGGTAGGTCCTACCCTGGGTAGAGAATCAGTTAAAGGCGGCGCCTTATCATTCCTGATCTCCTTCATCGTGATATTTGCCCTGATGCTGTTATACTTTAACACCGGTGGATGGGTGGCCAATATTGCCCTTATCCTTAACCTGCTGTTTACCATCGGTATCCTTAGTGCGCTTGGCTTTACGCTTACTGCGCCCGGTATTGCGGGTCTGGTATTAACTATCGGTCTGGCTGTGGATACGAACGTAATCATCTTCGAACGTATCAAGGAAGAGTTAACCAAGGGCAAGAGCTACCAGAATGCGGTGAACGACGGATACAAACGTTCTTTGTCGCCTGTATTGGATGCACACGTTACTACCCTCTTAACCGCTATAATTCTTGCCTACTTTGGATTAGGCCCTGTATTGGGATTTGCAACAACACAGATCATCGGTATTCTTTTATCCCTGTTCTGCGGAATCCTTGTATCAAGGCTGATCACAGACTGGTATATGCATAAGAACCGCCACTTTGAATATTTTACCGGTATCTCTAAAAAAATATTCAAACACGCTTCTTTCAAATTCATTGAATACAGGAAGTATGCATATGTATTATCTGCATTCATTATTGTAGCCGGTATCTCAACCTATTTTAATGGTTTTGATGAAGGTGTTGAATTCTCAGGTGGTCGCAGCTATACCGTTAAATTTGATAAAGCAGTAAGTCCTGACGAGATCAGGGATGAACTGAAGAAAGAGTTTGGTGAGGCCGTGATCATTAAAACAGTGGATGTTAAGAACCAGGTAAACATTACCACTTCTTACAAGATCCATGAAACAGGCACCAATATTGATTCGCTGGTTGAGCAGAAACTGTTTAACGGGTTAAAGAATCATTTGCCGCAGAGCATCAACTTTACTGATTTTGAAAGAAACTATAAACAAAGTTCACAAACTGTTTTACCAACCATCTCTGATGATCTGAAAACAGGTGCACAGAAAGCGACCATCTTTGCGATGATCATTATCTGTCTCTATATCTTCATCCGTTTCCGCGACTGGAGATATTCATTAGGTACCATTTTCTCATTGTTGCACGACGTACTGGTAACCCTGATCGTATTCAGTTATGCACGTAAGATCGTTCCGTTCCCGCTTGAAATTGACCAGCATTTTATTGCAGCTATTTTGACGGTAATTGGTTTCTCGATGAACGATACGGTGATCGTGTACGACCGTATCCGTGAAGACAGCAGGCTGATGAAAGGTGCAGATAATGCTTCGGTAATTAACCGTGCCATTAATGAAACGCTGAGCCGTACCATTATGACTTCATTAACCGTGTTCTTAACCATCCTCATTCTCTTCATCTTTGGTGGTGAAGTAACCAGAGGCTTTGCCTTTGCCATGCTGATTGGTGTGATCACCGGTACCTACTCTTCTATCTTTGTAGCAGCGCCAATACTGGTTGACTTTGCAAAGAGCAGGGCACTGGGTAAAGCGAAAGACAAGAACAGTTAATCAGATTTTAAATAGTTTTCTAAAAGCCTGCACTAATAATGCAGGCTTTTTTATGCAACTCCTTTGCAATAACAAATGGATTGTTCATTGGAATTTAACAATTTTTGTTTCTGAACTGTTTTTACTTTGCAGCATTATTTTCTGTGCAAGGTTTTAAAAAAAATATTACCCGTTTAATTACTTTGTTGGTTGCACTTCAGCTACTTAACCTGAGTGTGTATGCCCAGGATTTTAAACCAATCTTTGGAGAAACGGAATCAGGGGAACATAATATAACAGAAACAGTTTCAGAATTTGTGGTGGAGGTGATTTTAGGCCATCAACATGCTATTCCTGAACAATCGCAACACCATAAAGACCTTCATTTTCATAAGCATATCTCTTTCAAGGCAATCAATTTTTCTCCTTTCAACTGCATGCCTGAATTGCTGCATCATCATTTTTTTGCAGTTGTTCCTATGAAAGAATCATACGCATATCTCTACCTGCAGGAGATCAATCCACCTCCCCCCAAAGCCTGATCATTTTTCTTTGCTTATACTTCTAAGGTGTAAGCCTCTTTCCTGACAAGTATTCTCAGTCAATTAAACGCGTATACATGTACCTGTTCCTTCTTCGCACCAAATGGTGTTTGTCTTTATTGCTGATCATGATAAGTTGCCTTGCTTTGCCCATAAAAAGCAAGGCACAGTTAAAAAATGTTGATACAATAAGGATCAGCTTACCTGATATGGAAAAACGTTTCCTCGACAGTAACCTGCTCCTGCTGGCCTCTCATTATAATATAGATGCGCAAAAAGCATTGATTCAACAGGCTAAACTCTGGGATAATCCCGTACTAAACACCGACCAGGTAATTGCCGCGAATGGCAAATTTTTCCCGTACGGAAAATTCGCTGATGGTTCTTACAGCGGGCAATATTATGTGCAGGTACAACAACTAATTAAAACAGCCGGCAAAAGAAACAAACTGATCAATTTAGCTACAACCAATGCCAGGCTAAGTGAGCTGCAGTTACAGGATGTAGTACGCAATCTTCGTTACCAGTTACGAACAGATTATTACACCATCATTCAGCAATTGGGAAACAGAACCATTTATGAAGGACAGTTACTGCAATTAAATAAACTGTTATCCGGCATGCAGTCGCAGCTGAGTGTTGGCAATATTGCGCAGAAAGATTATCTCCGCATACAGGCCCTTGTTATAGCGCTGCAACAGGATATAACCGATCTTGACAAATCCATTGCAGATAATGAAGCTGATCTGAAAACTTTATTGCAGCTAAAGAACGATAGTTTTATTAAACCCGTTAGTATGTTGGATGCAGATGTAGTTATTGCCGCTACAGTGGATGTATTGGCAGAAACAGCAAAACAGAATAATCCTTATTATCAGTTACAGCAAACACAAACTGTTTTTCAGCAGCAGAACCTGGCTTATCAGAAAGCTTTGCGGGTACCGGATCTGACATTGGGGCCAAACTTTGACCGCAATTCTAATTTTGCGCCAAATTATGTTGGATTGGGCATTTCGTTGCCGCTACCCATCCTTAATAAGAACCAGGGAAATATCAAGTCTGCAGCGTTCAGTGTGAAGCAACAACAAAGTATCGCTTCCAATGCTGAAACAGAACTCAGGAATAATATCAGCAATGCGTATACAAAGCTTTTACTAACCATACAGCAGAATAGCTCTTTGCAGAAAGAATTTTATACCAAATACCAGTTAATGTATGAAAATATTCTGAAGAGTTATCAGCAAAGACAGATCAGTCTGCTTGAATTTCTGGATTTTTTCAATGATTTCACCGGCTCCCGGCAACGTTTATTGCAGCAGAAGTTAAACCTGCAACTGGCTAAGGAAGAACTCAATTTTCATGCAGGAACGGATATCATTAAATAAAACAGTTTCACTTCATTACAATAGTTCGGTAAGAAAAAGATGTGAATAAGTGGAAAAGTCGTACACAATAAAAGGTAAAAGAAAAGGGATTAGTTATGTGTGAAAACAACTACCCCCTTTTCAAAAGCATTAAGCTTCATTGAAGCGAAGTTG
>Ga0208753_100199_pt1 | contig 28643 bp, 26 predicted proteins | sample LakWasMet37_LOW7_2_FD_183877 | JGI IMG/M metagenome (GOLD analysis project Ga0208753, IMG submission 183877) | Freshwater sediment methanotrophic microbial communities from Lake Washington under simulated oxygen tension - Sediment Metagenome... | ecosystem: Environmental > Aquatic > Freshwater >... | reverse complement strand
GCGCTGGCAGCACCCCGAGCGCGGCATGATGCCGCCCACCCGCTTCATCCCGTTTGCCGAACAGACCGGTTTCATTCGCGAGATCACGCCCTGGCTGCTGGAAGAAGTGGCGGCGCAGGCGGCCGCGTGGCGCCGGCAGGGCATTGCGGTGGTCCTGTCGGCCAATCTCTCGGCGCGCGACCTGCTCAATCCCGATCTCGTCGGCCTGATGCGCAGGCTGCTCGCCGCGCACGATTTGCCGGCGGCAGCCCTGTGCCTGGAAATCACGGAAAGCGCGCTGATGGAGGATCCTGCGCTGGCGTTGTCCCATCTGGCCGAACTCGCGGCCATCGGGCTCAAGCTCTCGATCGACGATTACGGCGCGGGGCAGGCGTCCCTGTCCTACCTGAAGTCGCTGCCGGTGCATGAACTCAAGATCGACCAGAGCTTCATCGGCTCCCTCGCCGCGTCGCCGAAGGATGCGGCCATCGTCCGCTCGACGATTGCGCTGGGCCACGCGCTGGGGCTGAGCGTCGTCGCCGAAGGCATCGAAGGCGAGGCTGATCTTGCGTGGCTCGCGGCGGCCGGCTGCGATGTCGGCCAGGGCTACTTCATTTCTCGTCCGATGGAGGCTGCGGCATTTGCCGGCTGGATATCCACCCGTGCCGCAAGTCCGGTAATTTGAGCCGATCCCGCCCGGGGGCGTCAGTCCCGGGGCGATTGACTACAATTCGAACAGTCGCCGGCTTCCCCTGAGCCACGCCAATGGCGCGGATCAGTCGAATCCGGTCCGCGTCGGCACAGGCTTCCTTTTTCCAGCGGCGGTGATGACGGCCTGCCATTCACCGGAGTCCTCCCAATGAAAAGAACCGATCTCGCAAAAAACATGGCACTCAAGCTCACCGAACGCATGAAGAAAGCCGGAACTCCGGAGCGCTTCGCCGGCGGCGCCGCGCTCGACCGCAAGGAACAGCGAAAGCTGGACCAGGCGAAGGGCCTGGTGCCCTTCGCCGTCAAGCTCGACGTGGAACTGGCGGGAGAAATCCGCGCCCTGGCCGAATCGCGGCAGATGAGCTTGAATGACCTGGTCGCCGTGCTTCTGCGCAAGGGACTGGCCGCCGGCGCCTGAGCAATCCCTCCCTGCGGCCGGGTCGGGGCCGCCGGGCGTGCCGGGGGAAGAACAGGATAGATATCCGGTATGGGCGAATAGGGATTGCGTATAATCCGGCCCCGCCACGGGAGGGCTGTAAGCGGCTATTCAGCCCGCCGTGCCATGCTTCAGAACGCGCGCCCGGATTCACCGATGCATCGGCGGTCGGAACCCTGATGCGGCGCGAAGACCATCGATGACCCTTGCCGACACTGCGGAGACCCCCTATGAGCGCCACACTTATCCCTGCCACCCTGATCCCGGGAGACGGCATCGGCCCCGAAATTACCGCCGCGACGCTGGCGGTGCTGGATGCCCTCGGCGCGCCCTTCCAGTGGGACACCCAGATTGCGGGGCTGGCCGGCGTCACGGCCTTTGGCGATCCGCTGCCGCAGGTCACGCTGGACTCGATCGAGCGCACCCGGCTGGCGCTCAAGGGGCCGCTGGAAACCCCGTCGGGCGGCGGCTACCGCTCGTCCAACGTGCGCCTGCGCGAGAAATTCAAGCTCTACGCCAACCTGCGGCCGGCCAAGTCGCTGGTGCCGGGCGGGCGCTTCGAGAACATCGACCTGGTGTTGTGCCGCGAGAACATCGAAGGCCTTTACATGGGCTACGAGCATTACGTTCCGATCGATGGCGATCCGCATGCGGTGGGCATGGCCACCGGCATCAATACGCGCCAGGGCTGCCGCAACATCCTCAAGTTCGCCTTCGATTACGCGATCGCCAACGGCCGCAAGAAGGTCACCGTGGTGCACAAGGCCAACATCATGAAGGCGCTGACGGGCATCTTCCTCGAAACGGCGCAGCAGATGTACAGGGAACAATATCAGGGGAAGTTCGAGTTCGAAGAGGTGATCATCGATGCCTGCGCCATGAAGCTGGTGATGAACCCGTGGCAGTTCGACGTGCTGGTCACCACCAACCTGTTCGGCGACATCCTCTCGGACGAGATCGCGGGGCTGGTCGGCGGCCTGGGCATGGCGCCGGGAGCGAACATCGGCGAGCAGGCGGCCATCTTCGAAGCCGTGCATGGCTCGGCGCCGGACATCGCCGGCAAGGGCATCGCCAATCCGACTGCGCTCCTGATGGCGGCCGGCATGATGCTCGACTACGTCAAGCGCAAGGACCTCGGCGATCGCTTGCGGCAGGCCATCGACGACGTGCTCAACAAGGACCGGATACGCACCGGCGATCTGGGCGGCAGCGCCACCACCGATCAGTACGCGAAGGCACTGGTGGCGCGCATCAGGGGCTGAATTCATCAAGGCGGTGCTGATGCATAATGGGGCATGCATGCCCCATTGAATCAGCCCTCAATGCATGGCAGTCCGTCGCGGCTCTGGCTGCGACCGTCGATCGTATTCGTCGCCGTCGCGCTCGGCATGTTTGCATCGTGGTTCATCGAGTGGCGGCAAGCGGATGCCAACATGCTGTCGACGGCACGCGAGCGCGGGGCGGCGCTGTTCAGGCTGGTGGAACTGACCCGCGACTGGAATGCCCGCCACGGCGGCGTTTATGTGCCGGTGACGGCGGCCACCCGGCCCAATCCCTATCTCGATCACAAGCGGCGCGACGTGGTCACCCGGGAAGGCCTTGCGCTGACGCTGGTCAATCCGGCCTACATGACCCGGCAGATAGCCGAGATCGCGCAGCAGGCCGAAGGCATCCAGCTGCACATTACCAGCCTCAATCCGCTGCGTCCGGCCAACGCTGCGGATCCCTGGGAGGCCGCTGCGCTGCGGCGCTTCGACGCGGGTGTGCCCGAGATCGTCGAACTGATTCCCGGTGCCTCGCCGGTGCATCGCTACATGGCGCCGCTCCGGATCACCCAGCCCTGTCTGGCCTGCCACGAGAAACAGCAGTATCGGCTGGGCCAGATTCGCGGCGGCATTTCCGTCACCATGCCGGCGGCGGATCTCCTCGCGATTCGTGACGGCGTGAGGTTCCGTTCCAGTGCCGTCCATCTCCTGATGTTCGCCGTGGTGGCCGCCCTGCTGGACTTGCTCGTGAGGCGCACCCGCAACCATCTGCAGGCGCTGGAGCGTCTTGCTCAGGAGCAGGAAAAGGTGATCGACGAGCGCACGCATGCCTTGTCGGAAGCCAACGCAGAGCTGGAAGTCGAACTCGCGGATCGCGAACTGGCCGCCGCCGTACTGAGCAATGCGGCGGAGGCGATCATCGTCACGGACGCGGGTGGTCGCTTCGTCGAGGTCAATCCGGCTTTTTCGCGCATGACCGGCTACGCCGCCAGCGAAGTGCTGGGCAAGGCGGTATCGATGATCAAGTCGGGTCGGCATCCGCCGGAGTTCTACGAGGAAATGTGGCAGACCCTGAGCCATGAAAATCGTTGGCAGGGCGAGGTCTGGAACCGGCGCAAGAACGGCGAGCTGTTCTTCGTCTGGATGTCCGTCGCCCGCATCGCAGGCGGCGCCCAGCCGGTGCGCTATGTGGCGACGCTGACCGACATCACGCAGCGCAAGGAACTGGAAGACGCGCTGCGCCATCGGGCCTACCACGATCCGCTCACCGACCTGCCCAACCGCGCGCTGTTCGCCGACCGCCTGCGCGTTGCCCTCCTGCAGGCGCAGCGGCATGGCCGCGCGTTCGCCCTGTGCTTCATCGACCTGGACTATTTCAAGCCGGTCAACGACGAGTTCGGGCATGCCGCCGGGGATGATCTGCTGGTCGAGACCGCAAGGCGCCTGCGCGTCTGCGTGCGCGCCGCCGACACGGTGGCGCGGGTGGGCGGCGACGAATTCGCCGCAATCCTCACCGAAGTCCCCTCGCGCGAGGAAGTCGAGGAGGTCGCCGCGCGCATCGTCGCCGAGTTGGCGCGCCCCTTCGAACTGAAAGTCGGCACGGTCCGTATCTCGTGCAGCATCGGCATCGCGCTCTTCCCCGAGCATGGCAGCGACGTCGAGGCGCTGCAGCACTATGCCGACGCAGCGCTCTATGAAGTGAAGGCGGCGAGTCGCAACGCCTATCGCATCGCCGGCAATGGCGAGGACAAGCGCTAGCGCCTGAGCTTGGCAAACGCGGCCGCCATGGCGCCCGACGCTTCCGCTTCGCGTTGTTTGGGAGCAGATTTGTTCGCAGTGCGAATCGCCGTGGCGCCAGCGCCGACTCTTGCCGGCGCCTTCGACGAAGCCGCCTTTGCCGGCACATCGTCGGCGAGGCGCATGGTCAGCGCGATGCGCTTGCGCGCCGCGTCGACTTCGATCACCTTGACCTTCACCACGTCGCCGGCCTTGACCACCTCGTGCGGGTCCTTGACGAAGCGGTTGGCCAGCGCCGAGACATGCACCAGGCCGTCCTGATGCACGCCGATATCGACGAAGGCGCCGAAGTTGGTGACGTTGGTCACCACGCCTTCGAGCAGCATGCCGGGCAGCAGATCCTTGAGTTCTTCGACGCCTTCCCTGAACGTGGCCGCCTTGAATTCGGGGCGCGGGTCGCGGCCCGGCTTTTCGAGCTCTTTCAGAATGTCCTGCACGGTCGGCAGGCCGAAGCGCTCGTCGGTGTAGTTGCGGGCATCGAGCGTGCGCAGGGTGGCGGCATCGCCGACGAGTTCCCTGACACTTCGCCTGATGTCCTTGAGAATGCGCTCGACCACCGGGTAGGCCTCCGGGTGTACCGCCGAGGCATCGAGCGGATTTTCGCTGGCGCTGACGCGCAGAAATCCCGCCGCCTGTTCGTAGGCCTTGTCGCCGAGGCGCGGCACTTCCTTCAACTCGGCGCGCGACTTGAAGGCGCCGTGGGCGTCGCGGTAGGCGACGATATTGCCGGCCAGGGTGCCGTTGAGGCCGGAGATGCGCTTGAGCAGCGCGGCGCTGGCGGTATTCACATCGACGCCGACCGAGTTCACGCAGTCTTCCACCACGGCATCGAGCGAGCGCGCCAGCCGCGTCTGGTTGACGTCGTGCTGGTACTGGCCGACGCCGATCGCCTTGGGGTCGATTTTCACCAGTTCGGCCAGCGGGTCCTGCAGGCGACGGGCGATGGACACCGCGCCGCGCAAGGACACATCGAGATCGGGAAACTCCTTCGCCGCGAGTTCGGACGCCGAATACACCGAGGCGCCGGCTTCCGAGACGACGATCTTGGTCAGCTTGAGTTCCGGGTGGCGCCGCATCAGTTCGGCGGCCAGCTTGTCGGTCTCGCGGCTGGCTGTGCCGTTGCCGATGCTGATCAGGCCGGCGCCGTGCTTCTGCGCCAGCTGGCGCAGCGCGGCGAGCGAACCTTCCCAGTCGCGCCGCGGCTCGTGCGGGTAAATCGTCGCGGTATCGACCACCTTGCCCGTGACATCGACCACCGCCACCTTGACCCCGGTGCGGATGCCGGGGTCGAGCCCGATCACCGTGTGCTGTCCCGCGGGCGCGGCGAGCAGCAGGTCGTGCAGGTTGCGCGCGAAGACGCGGATGGCTTCCTCCTCGGCGCGCTCGCGCAACTGGTTCATCAGTTCCGATTCGAGATGCAGCGAGAGCTTCACCAGCCACGCCCAGCGCGCGGTTTCCTGCAGCCACTTGTCCGCCGCACGGCCCTCGTCGCGAATCGCGAAGTGGCCGGCGACCATGCCGACGCAAGGCGAGGCTTCGGGAGGGTCGCGCAGTTCCTGCTCGGTCTTCAGGGCCAGGCGCAGGATGTCCTCGTTGCGCCCGCGCAGCAGCGCCAGGGCGCGATGCGAGGGCACCGTCTTGATGGTTTCGCGGAAGTCGAACCAGTCGCGGAACTTCGCGCCCTCGGTCTCCTTGCCCGCGACCACGGTGGAGACGAGCAGGGCGTAGTCGCCGAGATAGCTGCGCAGCTTCGCCAGCAGCGCGGCGTCCTCGCTAAAGCGTTCCATCAGGATCTGCCGCGCGCCGTCGAGTGCGGCCTTGATGTCGGGCACGTGCTTCTCGGCCGGTTCTTTTTCCGGGTTCACGTATTTCGCGGCTTCGACTTCCGGCACCAGCGTCGGATCGGCGAACAGCGCATCGGCCAGCGGTTCGAGGCCGGCCTCGCGGGCGATCTGCGCCTTGGTGCGGCGCTTCTGCTTGTAGGGCAGGTAGAGGTCTTCCAGGCTCTGCTTGGTTTCCGCCGCGTCGATCGCGGCCTGCAGTTCGGGCGTCAGCTTGCCCTGTTCCGCTATCGAGGAAATGATCGCAGCGCGGCGATCCTCCAGCTCGCGCAGGTAGTTCAGCCGATCTTCGAGATTGCGCAACTGCGTGTCGTCGAGGTTGTCGGTGACTTCCTTGCGGTAGCGCGAGATGAATGGCACGGTGGCGCCTTCGTCGAGCAGTTGCACGGCAGCGACAACCTGTTGCGGGCGAACGCCGAGTTCTTCGGCAATGCGTTGCGCGATGCGCGACTGAATCGAGGGCGGCATGGGTTGCTTTTAAAGTGTCAGAGGCAGGGCGCGCACCTTACTGGTAAGGGCGTGCGAAGACAAGTCTTGACGTCGGGCACGTTCAGGGTTCGGAAAAGCTGCGGTCGGGCATGACTCGGATCGAGTCCAGGGGCGGGCCGAATCGCCGTCCCGCCGGCGCCGACTCCTGGCGGACAGAAGTCGCAGTGCACACCAAGCCCCTGGTCGATAGCCATTGGTGTCTGCCATGCATTGCGCCGGATAGCCAATTTGCATTGAATCGGATAGATTCCCTGCCGGGACGGAGTCTTGTCCGGAGCAAATGGAATTTGCGCGGGAGAGGCAGGACTTGAAGGATGTGCAGAAAATCGGAATGCGCCAGATTCCTCGAAGCGGAAAACAACAATGTGAAATGACTCTGATCCGTTTGGCTAGGGAAGGCGACCACGCCGGACGGCATGGAACAACAAACCGGATTCGGATTCTGAGGAGAGAAAAATGGAAATGAATGTGATGCTGACCCCAATAGTTGGGGATTCAGCTTTTGAGGAGAGAGAAATGGAAATGAATGTGATGCTGACCACAATAGATCTTTACTCGCGCAATGAATGGATGGAGGAAGAGATGAGCAGGAAACCTGAAATTGCTTGTTGGCAGCCGCCGAGGGCGGTGGCCCGGATTATTCGAATGGCCTGGAGTCGGCGCTGGCGGGACGGCGAGTGAGGCTCGCGAATGGATAACGATGTGCAATGGAGGAGACAGGCATGAACACCAAACACTTTTTGATGTTGCGCAAAGTCTTGCGGATGGCGATTTCGATCTTGACCGTTGGGGTGAGCATGAACGCTTACTCTGCAACGATGAGTTGGAAAGAAGAGGTGCTTTTGCATGACGGCAGCAAAGTGATCTCTGAACGCGCCTACAACGTGGGCGGCTATCCCGGATTTGACGCTCATGAGCGTGTGCCATTGGATCAAACTGTCACGTTCAGCTTGCCCGGCACAAACGAAAAGATTATCTGGAAAAGCGACTTCCGGGATTCGGAGCCTGAACCCAACAGCCTCAACCTCATCCGCTTCGACGTAGTGAACGGCGTGCCATATATCGCCGCCTATCCGGCGGGCTGCATCGCCTACAACAAATGGGGCCGACCCAATCCGCCGCAGATATTGTTCAAGTATGCAGGCGAGCAATGGCAACGCATCACCTTGGCGGAATTGCCGCCGGAGTTAATCAACACCCAAGCCAACGTGATCGTTGGAAGGCCTGCGACGAGCCTGTTGAAACCCTTCTACACCGTTGAAGACGTGAATGCGAAGAACCACGCCATCAGTACGCCGGAGTACAAGACCATCCTACGGGAGGCGGTGAAGGGAAGTGATGCAGTGACTAGTTGTCCTGACTTCAGTTCCCAGCGATATCGAAGCCCCAAAGCCCCGATTCCAATTAAGCCAGTAACCGATAAATAGTGAATCAACGGCCTATTCAACGATCACGTCAAAACAATCGAAAGGAATAGACATGACCACCGCAATCGAATATGCGTTGATGGCAGGAGCTTCTTACATTTCTAACCGCGATGTTAAAAATAAATTTCCGACCCCGCGAGGATGGACGGAATTTTTTCATGTGCCAAATAACCCCGACTACCCGATGTTCACGGCAGCATCGGGATTTGAAGCGCTCTCCTTCCAAAATATCACCAACCCCAACGAAATCGTCATCTCGTACGCCGGCACCGACTTCAGCCATCCTGGCACTGACTTCACCCAAGGGAACATCCCCTTGGCGAGCGGTTACTCATCGAGACAACTTGAACAAGCCGCCGACTATTACCTGCAAATCAAAGCCCTTAATTCCGCCGCTCATATCACCTTCACCGGCCACAGCTTGGGCGGCGGCTTGGCCTCTTTGATGTCCGTGTTTTTTGGTGAGACCGCTTACACCTTCGATCAAGCCCCGTTTCGCGCTGCGGCAACAGAATATCTTCGCACCGATAGCAATGGCGTAAACTTTACTCAATCAGCCGCACAAGATCTACGCACTTACCTTGCAGCAGGGGGCGCAAGCAATACAGCGCTGGCAAAGCTGGACGCATATATCGCCGCCAGTCATATTTTTAACCCCAGCCTCATCGCCGCAGACACTCTTGCAGGGCGCGAAGCCACTGTAATCAACCTCAACGTTCAGGGCGAAGTGCTTTCCCTTGCGCCTGTCACCGCGTTTCATCGCATTGGCATCAATGCCGACGCGAACAGCCTCGCGCAGCAGAACAACATGTTTATCTCGCGGCTCGATCTGCACTCCCAAGCCTTGCTCACCGCCATGCTGCAAAGTGGCGACACACCAACCAGTACCACTTCCGACCACACCTTAGGGCAAGTCAGCTTCAAACTCACCGATTTGTTGAGGATGATTTTTGACAAAAATCTGTTTGCATCTGATCCCCTCAACAAGGATGCGCCAGTAGAAAACTTCCTCGAACGCATCGTCAAACATGAAGCCGGAGTATTTGATCCGGCGACTGGCTCGATTTCCGTCGCCGCCGACGCCATGGTCACCCGCTTCACCGCCGACCTCTGGAAACTCGCCCAGGAAGGCGGCATGACAATGACCGACGCCACCGCTGGAACCAATTGGCTAAGCAAAAACCAAAGGGGTCAGAGTCATTTGACTTTCTGAGCATCTGACATGCCACGCCGTCCGCGCATTCTTCTTCCCAACTACCCGCTGCACATCGTTCAGCGCGGCATCAATCGCGAGCCCTGCTTCTTCGCCGAGGAGGACTACCAGTGCTACCTCCATTGGCTGGAAGAAGCGGCTCGCGATTGCGGCTGTGCAGTTCACGCCTATGCGCTGATGACCAACCATGTCCATTTGCTGCTCACGCCGGCCGTGCCGGGCGCGCCAGCGCGCCTGATGCAATCGCTGGGCCGTCGCTACGTGCAATACGCCAATCGCCAGTATCGACGTACCGGCAGCCTTTGGGAAGGTCGCTACAAGTCAAGTGTCGTGCAGGCGGAAAGCTACCTGCTGGCGTGCATGCGCTACATCGAACTGAATCCGGTGCGCGCCGCGATGGTTGCCGATCCCGGTGGCTACCGCTGGTCCAGCTACCGGGCCAACGGCCTGGCCCAGCCCGACGCGCGACTGACCCCGCACCCGCTCTACCTTGGCCTCGATGTCGAACCCGCGCATCGCTGCCAAGCCTACCGGGCGCTGTTTCGTCCGGAACTGGATGATGACGCGGCCAGCGAGGTTCGCGAGGCACTGAGGCTGGGTATGCCATTGGGCAGCGAGCGCTTTGCCGAAGCCATCTGCGCCCGGTTGGGCATCCGGCGCAATACCGGCAAGCGGGGACGGGCACCGGGCGACGAACGTGAATCACCGGCGGCGCTGACTGAACAACAGGGATTTGGATTCTGACAATGGAGAAAGCAAGGATGCGAAACGAAAAGCGAAATGTCTCTGACCCCTTTGGTATTGAAGTCAAGATCGAGACCTTCCCCTTTACCAAGTACGGCACGATTCCCGCGAGCCTCGTCCATGTCTCGCGAGACGCCATCAATGACGAGAAGCGTGGCCCGATCTACTCCACCCGCGCCCGCCTGCAGCGCGCCACCATGCAGGTGGAAGACAAGACCGTGAATCTCTCGGCCGGCATGGCGGTAACGGTGGAAATCAAGACCGGGAAGCGGCGGGTGATCGAGTACTTCCTGAGTCCGCTGCTGCAGTACGGCAGCGAGAGTTTGCGGGAAAGGTGAGGAAGATGAATCGGATGAATGGGGAGGCAGCAGGCATGCAACAGACAAACGGTGTGAAAAGTCGGCACTGGCGATACGGCGAGCAGAGCATACGAGCGGCTAACGATACGGCATGGAGGAGGGCAGTATGAAAGCAGACCATCGGTGGTTGAAGCAAATGGCGAAACTTGGATTTCTATTGCTGATGGGAGCAAGCATGAGCGCAGAGGCTGGGTTGTTTGGTTTCGGCGGCAGTGACAAATGGAAGGAAGAAGTCCAGTTGAGCGATGGACGAATCATCGTCATTGAGCGCGAACAAATCAACGAAAGCGGTGGTGATGAATGGGCATTGAACCGAGGTGGCGGTAAGCCAAAAGAATATCGGATTAGATTCGCAGGCTCGGATGGAACAGGGAAGATGATCGAGTGGAGGTCAACAAAGAAAGATAAGTTCATGTGGCCTGAAATACCACTGCTTTTTGATTTTATATCTGGGCAGCCCACCATATTTACATTGTTGGCTATTTCCGCAGGCTGCGAGGTTTACTCGAAATACGTCTATCGCAATGGTGGATGGGTGGAAGAGCTACTTCCAGAGCGGTTTGAACCACGCGCGACCAATTTGCTCTTTGGCACCCAAAAGAATATGCCGTCCTTTCTTAATCTAGCGGGAAAGGCGGCAAGGAATTCCGATAGCGGGTATCGACAGGCACTTAAACAAATCGGGCCAAATCTCAAAGTCTGTGGTTAGTCATAGCGAATAGAAGATACACAACTAACTTAACAGGAGAACCATCATGCCTACTACCCTTGAATACATGCAGTTTGCAACAGGTGTCTATGCCGCTTCGAATATAAACAGAATTGGTGATCCGCTTGGCTGGTCATTGGAACTAAAGGGGTCAGCATGACATTTGTTTTTCGTCAAAGCGTTCCGCGCTCGAACCCCACGCGATGCGAGGCACCGCAGATATCGCGCGCCGCGCCGTCCTGCCAGCGCCGACTTTTTGGAAACACCGCGCGCTGCGCGTGTCGCTGCGATCCGAGCAGCATTGCGCCGATGCGGCCGTGACCATGCCACGCCGCCCAGGAATCCAGCTTGCCGAAATCCCGACGCACCTCGTCCAGCGCGGCATCAATCGCGAGCCCTGCTTCTTTGCCGAGGATGACTATCACTGCGACCTCCACTGGCTGCAGACGTCGGCTGCCGATTGGGATTGCGCCATCCACGCCTATGTCCTGATGACCAACCACGTGCATCTGCTGATCACCGCCGAGCGCACAGACGGCCCGGCCAAGCTCATGCAGTCCCTCGGACGGCGCTACGTGCAATACATCAACCGCGCCTACAAGCGCAGCGGCAGCCTGTGGGAAGGCCGCTACAAGTCGAGCGCCGTGCAAGCCGAAACCTACCTGTTCGCCTGTATGCGTTACATCGAACTGAACCCGGTGCGGGCCGGCATGGTGAGCGACCCGGCGCACTACCGCTGGTCGAGCTACCGGCATAACGGACTGGGACAGGCCGACGAGCGAATGACATCGCACCCCCTTTACCAAAGCCTCGGACGCGAAGCAGAGGAACAACGGGCCGGCTACCGGGCGCTGTTCCGCCCCGAGCTCGACCACGAGGCCATCGACGACATTCGACTGGCCCTGGCGCAAAGCCAGCCGTTGGGCGATGACCGCTTCGCCGAGCGCATCTGCGCCAAGGCGGGTGTGCGCCGCGCGCTGCCCAAGAGAGGACGCCCGCCGGGGAAGGCGACCACGGCGGACGGCATGGAAGAACAAACCGGATTCGGATTCTGAGGAGAGAGAAATGGAAATGAATGTGATGCTGACCCCAATAGTTGTGCGACGGGTGACGGAACTGCAAAGTCGTCGCTGGCGACACGACGATTTAGTGACAACACTACCGATCAACGACCGCACCTGGAGGACCGCCGCATGAAGACTCGCCAATCCATTTCCCACTGGGCCGGCATAGTCCTGCTGGCCCTGAGCGCCTGCCAGACCACGCAAGCCGACCCCAACGCCGGCGCAGCGGCGGTCAATCACGCGCTGGCCGGCAAGGCCGTCTGGGAAGAAAAGTGCCGCACCGTCGCCGGCGAGAAGATCTACCGCAAGGTGGAGAACGTCGAGGGACTACTGTTGATGAAGGTGAGACCGGAGCGAAGTGATCGGGAACTGGCAGACCGGATGTGGCCGGGGGCGGCGTTCGCGCGGGAGTCGCGGGCAGACGAGTACATCACCACATTCCTTGGCTACGAGGAAGGCGGATCCACATTGGACAACACACCGACCCTAGTCACCCCACAGTATCGCGGAAGCATAAATACAAACCGCAACCCCGGCGGCGTCCCCGGCTACCGCTGGGTCGAAGTCATCGACGGGAAGGACGGCCAGCGCTATCACTATTCCGGTCGATACGAAGAACCTTGGCAAACGGACAAGACGTATCTCAAGGGCTACATCAAGTTCTTTCTCGATAAAGCCCCCGCCACCGGCCCATTCCCGCGCTACGGCGTCACCTACGAAGACCACGTGATCCCCGAGGATCGGTATCTCGGCATCGCCAGCAGCACTATCAAGGTGCTTGACCTCGAGACGCAAGAGGTGCTGGGCGAAATGACCCGCTACGCTTGGAGCCCCGGCGCCCCCAGCCGTGTCAATCCCAGCCCATGGCTGACGGCCTACCGTTGTCCAGACCATGCACGCGGTACCAATGCCGCCAGTCGCAAATTTGTTGACCAAATTCTGATTCCCGCCAAGGACAAGTGACATGCCCACCATCGCCGATTACCTGAAATTCGCCAACTTGCAGATGGCTGCGGAGGCCTTGTATGACTTCAATGCGACGCCACCCGGAACAAACTTGACTCCCGGCGACAAGCGCACAGATGTATCGCTCACCGTCGCAAACCTGACCGACGGCAACCTCCACGCGAGCAAATTCTCAGCTATCGAAGCCGCCAAGTTTGTGGATCAATGGAAAGTAGTCGAGCACATTTCCAATACCAGCACTGGTTTCTCCGGCACCCTGTTCCAGGCTCTCAAGAACGATCTCTCGCAAAACATCAAGGCGGGCGACCTCGTCTTGTCCTTCCGCTCCACTGAGTTCATCGACGACGCCGCGCGCGACAACGAAGCCACCAACAAACTGGAAATCAAGGACAAGGGCTTCGCCTTCGGCCAGTTGAGCGACATGGAGGACTGGTTCCTGTCCCTGCAGGGCAAGATCACCGGCCCCTTGTCCGTCACCGGCTACAGCCTCGGTTCTCACCTCGCCACCGCCTTCAACCTGATGCACCCGGGCGTGGTGACCCAAGTCATCAACTTCAACGGCGCCGGCCTGGGAAAGATCGGCGACGGCAGCCTCGCCACCATTCAGGCGGAACTCCCAAACATGATCCGGCGCTTTCGGAACTTGCGCGCCCAAGGCGAAAGCACCGGGCTGGCAGGGCAGTTGCAGACGACCGAAGGCCGCGCCGCCTATCAGGCCCTCAAGATCGCTCTGGCGCTGCCGGTACGCAACGGCGTGCCCGACGCGAGCCTCGTCGATATCGTCAACAACATGCCGAGCAACGCCCCCAACGAACCGCGCACCGGCGACAACCAGGCCGACTACCTGCTGCTCTGGAATGCGCTGGACCGGGCACTTGCCGTCACCAACAAGGCCCACAGCGTCGGCCAGCTCACATCTGGCTCGACGGCGGTGCCGCCCAATCCGGCCACCATTCCCGATCACGCCCCCGACGGCAGTCTCGCCATTGCCGCCGAATCGCTCGACTACCAGTTGGCCGTCCTCATCACTGAGCGCGAATTCAATACCGCGCCGCTGTCGATCTCCGCGGGTATCAGCGCCGCCCTGGGCACACCGACGCCTGCCCCCGGCGGGGCGCTGACTAACCAATGGGACGTGGCCGCTACCGAGACCACCACCCCGCCCTGGTACATGGTCGCCTACTCGCAGTACCGCTACGGCAACGACGTGAAGCTCTTCATCGAGGACCAGCCCTTCAAGCGCGGCAACGTCCTCGGCGAAACGGTCAAGGCCTTGCTGGAGGGAAATATCGAGTTGCTCCACGAGCAATACGCCAACAACGACTTCGGCGACACCCACAGCCTGACACTGATCGTCGATTCGCTGAACGTACAGAACACCCTGATGCAACTGGTGCCTGCGGCAGATCCGGCTGGCGCCGCCAGCGCGCTTGACGCCATCCTCAAGAATGCATCCTGGCGCAAGGCGGAAATCAACAGCGGCCAGGGTCAGGCCGAAGGCGACGTTCTGGAGAACGTCGTCAATGCCCTGGCCGACCTGATCCTCGGCCCGCAGCTCAAGACCGACCGGCTCAACGGCAGCGCGGAAGGCAACACGTGGTGGGATACCCAGAACAAGATCGTCGGCGACACCACCTACACCGGCCGCGACAAGCTCTACGAGAAACTCGATGCCATCGCAAAATTCGTCGTGAGCGACGCTTTCAAGCCACTCGCAAAACTAAAGGGGTCAGCATCGATTTTGTTTTGACCTGGCCAAACCGTGCCACGTCGCGCACGAATCGGCTATTCGAGGCAGCTCCTTTTCCGCTCCCTCGCCGTCCCGCCAGCGCCGACTTCTAATTCAGGGTGCGCGCCAACTGGATTCGGAATTCGCGCACCAGGTCCTCGTGTTGCGGCTGGTCGCCGAGCAGGGTGAACAGGTCGAGCATGGCCTTGCGTGCGGCTTCGTCCTGCCATTTGCGGTCGCGGCGCACGATTTCGAGCAGTTGCTCCAGCGCCATGCGATAGTCATGGTTCAAGGCCAGCGTGCTGGCCAGTTGCAGGCGGGCATCGAGGTCGCCGGCGTTGGCATCGATGCGGGCCTTGAGCGCCGCGGGGTCGGCGCCGGTGCCGGCATACACCAGCTTGAGGCGGGCTTGCAGCGCACGCACGCGGGAGGCGTCCTTGGCCTGGTGCTCGAGTGCGTCGAGGATGGCCCGCGCGGCGTCGATGTTGCGCATGTCGATGTGGATTTCGGCGAGATCGAGTTGCGCGGCTTCGTTGCCCGGGTCGAGTTGCAGCGCGTCGGCCAGCAGCGAGGCGGCGACCTCGGCTTCGCCCCTGGCGCGCGCTTCCAGCGCCGCGATACGCAGCGGCTCGGCGGGAGAAGGCATCAGGCCGTCGATGAAGGCGCGGACCTGCGCTTCGGGCAGGGCGCCGGTGAATTCATCGACCATTTCGCCATTGACGAATGCCTTGACGTTGGGGATGCCGCGCACACCGTAGCGTGCGGCGATTTCCTGGTGCTGATCCGAATCGACCTTGGCGAGGATGAAGCGCCCGCCGTATTCGGCTGCGAGCTTTTCCAGCACGGGCTTGAGCGTGCGGCAGGGCGCGCACCACTCTGCCCAGAAGTCGACCAGTACCGGCGCGAGGCGCGAGGCGTCGACGACCTTTTCCTGAAAGTCGGCGGTACCTACATCAATCGAGAAATTGTTCATGGTTGCGATTCGTCATTAGGCATGTCTGGAACCGGCAGCGCCGTCGGCGCGGCGTGTCGCGCTTCAGGTGCTGCCGGGATGGTTGTAGGCTTCGATCTCCTTGCTGGCCACCAGCGCCTCGTAGAAGCGGACCTGGTTGCGGCCGTGGGTCTTGGCGTAATACAGCGCCTGATCGGCGCGGCCGAGCAATTCGACGGGAAACGAAGTGTTCCGGATCTCGGTGATGCCGACGCTCACGGTGACCTTGCCGACCTGGGGGAAGGCGTGGTTCTCGATCGAGCGGCGCAGGCGCTCGAAGGTCGTCCCGGCGTCCTTGCGGTCATCGACGTAGACGATGACGACGAACTCCTCGCCGCCGAAACGGTAGATCAGGTCGGTCTTGCGAAAAGTGCTGCGCAGGATGCGGGCAAGGATGACCAGCACTTCGTCGCCGTGCAGATGGCCGAAGCGGTCGTTGATGGCCTTGAAGTGGTCGATGTCGATTTCGCCCATGAAGAAGCAGCCGGTGCCGGCGTCGATCTTGCGCTGGCTGCCGGCGCCGGCATCCTCCTGGTAGGCCCGGCGAATCATTCCGAGCGCGCGGTCGAGCTGGTCGTCGAAGGTGCGGCGGTTCAGCAGGCCCGTGAGCCGGTCGATCTGCGAGTCCCTGAGCACTGCCAGGTAGTTGTCATAGACGCGGAACAGGTCCGCCATCAGGGCCTGCTCCTCGGCCGAGAGTTCCGGCCTGCGGTGCACCAGCAGGTAGCCGAGCACCTTGCGGGAATGACTCATGATCGGAAAGGAGGTGACCTCCGCGGCGCCGATCAGCTCGGCAAACGACTCGGGGCCGGGGGTTTGGGAGATCACTCCGTCGCGCAGGGAGCTGGAGAACTCGGGAATGTCGTCGGTGCCGAGGTGGAAGATCGCCGCCCAATCGGGCTCGAACAGATCGGCGACCGTCTTCAGCAGACTGGCCTCGAGCAGGTCCACGTCACGGTGATCCGTGAGTGCTGCGATCATGCGGACAACGGTGGGCGACGACAGCGCGTTCATGGGTGGGGATGTACCTGTGGCGTGGCGGAAGTTTCTCAGGCTTGGCCGCCGAAAGCAATTCGGGGTGCGAGGCCGGGGGCGGGCTGAGGGTATAATTCCGCGCCTTGCATTGCCATCCCGCCTTTCATTCGCCCCGGTCCGTCCATCATGGCTGAATTCCTTGCCCTGCGGGGCTCCGCTGCGTTTTCGGCGTCGCGCCTCGCGCGCCTGCAAAAGACTGTCGCCGAGACCCATCCCGGCGTCGGCCTGGCGGCCGAGCACTGGTATTTCATCGAGCTGGCCGCGCCGCTGAGCGCGGATGAAACGGCCCGCCTGAAGGACTTGCTGGGAATCCCGGCTATCCTCCCCGCGCCGCCGGGCGGCGAGCTGCTGCTGGTCACGCCGCGCCTGGGCACGATTTCGCCCTGGAGCTCGAAGGCCACCGACATCGCGAGGAACTGCGGCTTCGCGGCCGTCAAGCGCATCGAGCGCGGCACGGGTTTCCATGTGACAGGGGCGCGGGAGAAGTCGGCGCTGGCGACACGCCTCCACGACCGCATGACCGAGTCCGTGCTCGAGTCCGTCGATGCGGCCCGGGCCCTGTTCCACCATGTCGCGCCGCAGCCGCTGACCACGGTGGACCGCGGGCGCGATGCGCTGGTCAAGGCCAACACGGAACTGGGCCTCGCGCTGTCCGCCGACGAGATCGACTACCTGGTGGAGAACTTCGGCAAGCTCGGGCGCAATCCGACCGACGTCGAGCTCATGATGTTCGCCCAGGCCAATTCCGAGCACTGCCGGCACAAGATATTCAATGCGAGCTGGACGGTGGACGGCGAGCAGCAGCCGCTGTCGCTGTTCGGCATGATCCGCGAAACGCACAAGGCGCATCCGGAAGGCACGGTGGTGGCCTATTCGGACAATGCCGCGGTGATCGAGGGAGCGCCGATCCGGCGCTTCTACCCGCGCGCCGATCGCGGCTACGCCTACAGCGAAGAGACCACGCACATCCTGGCCAAGGTCGAGACGCACAACCATCCGACGGCGATTTCGCCCTTCCCCGGCGCGGCGACCGGCTCGGGCGGCGAGATTCGCGACGAGGGCGCGACGGGGCGCGGCTCCAAGCCGAAGGCCGGCCTGTGCGGCTTTTCCGTGTCCGACCTGCGCATTCCGGGTTACGCGCAGCCGTGGGAATCGGGCTACGGCAAACCCGAGCGCATCGCCTCGGCGCTCGACATCATGATCGAAGGGCCGATCGGTGCCGCGGCCTTCAACAACGAATTCGGCCGGCCCAATCTGGCGGGCTACTTCCGCAGCTTCGAACAGGAATTCGGCGGCGAAATGCGCGGCTACCACAAGCCGATCATGATCGCCGGCGGCCTCGGCAACATTGCCGCCGGACATTCCTTCAAGATTCAATTCCCCGCGGGCAGCCTGCTGATCCAGCTGGGCGGCCCGGGCATGCTGATCGGCCTCGGCGGCGGCGCGGCATCGTCGATGGCGACCGGCTCGAATACCGCCGACCTCGATTTCGCCTCGGTGCAGCGCGGCAACCCGGAGATCCAGCGCCGCGCGCAGGAGGTCATCGACCGCTGCTGGCAGCAGGGCGACGGCAATCCGATCCTCGCCATCCATGACGTCGGCGCCGGCGGCATTTCCAACGCCATGCCCGAGCTCGCCCACGATGCGGGCCGCGGCGCGGCCTTCGACCTTCGCGCGATCCCCAGCGAAGAGCCGGGCATGAGCCCCCGCGAAATCTGGAGCAACGAGGCGCAGGAGCGCTACGTGCTGGCGATTGCGCCGGAGCGACTGGACGAGTTCCGCGCCCTGTGCGAACGCGAGCGCTGTCCCTTCGCGGTGCTCGGCGTTGCCACGGACGACGGCCAGCTCACGGTGAAGGACGACCACTTCGGCAACAAGCCGGTCGATATGCCGATGGAAGTGCTGCTTGGCAAGGCGCCGAAGCTGCATCGCGACGCGCGCCGCCATCGGGCAGTCATGCCGCCGCTCGATGTCGCGGGCATCGACCTGAAGGAAGCCGCGCTGCGCGTGCTGCGCCTGCCGGCGGTGGCGTCGAAGAATTTCCTGGTCACCATCGGCGATCGCAGCGTCGGCGGCTTCACCGCGCGCGACCAGATGGTCGGCCCCTGGCAGGTGCCGGTGGCCGACGTAGCCGTCACCGCGATGGGCTATGACACGTTTCTCGGCGAGTGTTTCGCGATGGGCGAGCGCACGCCGCTGGCGCTGCTCGACGCGGCGGCTTCGGGCCGCATGGCGGTGGGCGAGGCGCTCACCAACCTCGCGGCAGCGGATGTCGGCGACATAGGCAGGATCAAGCTGTCCGCCAACTGGATGGCGGCCGCCGGTCACGGCCATGAGGATGCCGCGCTGTTCGATACGGTCAAGGCGGTCGGCATCGAGTTCTGCCCGGCGCTCGGTGTCTCGATCCCGGTCGGCAAGGATTCGCTGTCGATGCGCACAAAGTGGGACGAGCAGGGCCTGGCGAAGCAGGTGACCGCGCCCTTGTCGCTGATCGTCACGGCATTCGCCGCGGTGGACGACGTGCGCCGCACGCTGACGCCGCAATTGCGGCCGGACGCCGAGGTCGGCGAAACCGAACTGCTGCTGATCGATCTCGGGGAGGGCCGCAATCGCCTCGGCGGTTCGGCGCTGGCGCAGGTGTACGGAGTCAGCGGCGATACGGTGCCGGACGTCGATGCCGCTTTGCTGAAGAGTTTTTTCGGCGCGATCCAGAAGCTCAATCGCGACGGCAAGATCCTCGCCTACCACGACCGTTCGGACGGCGGCCTGTTCGCCACCGTCTGCGAGATGAGCTTCGCCTCGCATGTCGGCGTCTCGCTCAATCTCGACGGGCTCTGTTACGACCCGCTGATGAACGATGTCGACGGCAGCGAGCGGTTTCCGCAGATCGCCGGCCGCCTGCGCGACCGGATCATCGCGACGCTGTTCAGCGAGGAACTCGGCGCGGTGCTGCAGATTCGCCGCGATGATCGCGGCGTCGTGATGCAGGCCCTGCGCGATGCCGGCCTCGGCGCCTGCACCCATGCCATCGGCACCACCAACACCGCGGATGCGATACGCATCTGGCGCAACGCCAAGGCGGTGTTTGCCGCGCATCGCAACGAACTGCAGCGCACCTGGAGCGAAACCAGCTTCCAGATCGCCCGCCTGCGCGACGATCCGGTCTGCGCGCAGGAAGAGTTCGATGCGCTGCTGGATGCCGAAAATCCGGGACTTTCCGTGCAGATGAGTTTCACTCCGGCCGCCCCGTTCGTGGCGAGCGGCGCGCGGCCCGGGATTGCCATCTTGCGCGAGCAGGGCGTCAACGGGCACGTCGAAATGGCGGCCGCCTTCGAACGGGCCGGCTTCGCACCCTACGACGTGCACATGTCGGATCTGCAGTCGGGCCGCATCCATCTGGCCGACTTCAAGGGGTTCGCCGCCTGCGGCGGCTTCTCCTATGGCGACGTGCTGGGCGCGGGCCAGGGCTGGGCCAAGTCGGTGCTGTTCAACGACCGGCTGCGCGACGAGTTTACCGCCTTCTTCCATCGCGCCGACAGCTTCGCGCTGGGCGTCTGCAACGGCTGCCAGATGATGGCGCATCTGGCTCCCATCATTCCCGGCGCGCAGGACTGGCCGACTTTTCAGCGCAACCGCAGCGAGCAGTTCGAGGCGCGCGTGGTGATGGTGGAGATTCCTGCCTCGCCTTCGATTTTCCTCGCCGGCATGGGCGGCTCGAAGCTGCCGGTGGTGGTCAGCCACGGCGAAGGCCGCGCCGAGTTTTCCGGCAGTCAAAGCGGCAAGGCCTTGGTGGCCATGCGCTACGTCGACAATCGCGGCGCGGTGGCGAGTTCCTACCCGTTCAATCCCAACGGCTCGCCCGAGGGTCTGGCCGGCGTGACCACCGCCGACGGCCGCTTCACCATCATGATGCCGCATCCCGAGCGGACCTTCCGCAGCCTGCAGATGTCGTGGCAACCCCCCGGGCTGGGCGACGATGCGCCGTGGCTTGCGATGTTCGGCAACGCCCGCCGGTGGTTGGGATGAAGAGTTGCCGAAGGAACGCGCCGCGCTGACGCCGACTACGGTGCTGAAAAAAAACGGGAGCCTCGGCTCCCGTTTTTATTGATGCTGTGGTTGCGACTTATTCGACCTTCGCCTTGGCGCGCAGATCGTCGATGTGCTTTTGCACCATGCGCTGCGTCAGTTGCTGGCTGATCTGGCCCTTGGCCTCGTCGATGCCCGGCAGCTTGAGTTCGCGCGTGTCCTCGAGCTGGATGACGTGCCAGCCGAAGTCGCTCTTTACCGGGGTCTCGGTGAACTTGCCTTTTTCCAGCTTGGTCATGGCAGCCGAGAAGGGCGGCACGAAAGAGGCAGGATTGGCCCAGCCGAGATCGCCGCCGCGTTCCCTGGAGCCGGGATCCTTGGAATCCTTGGCCAGGTCTTCGATCTTTTCGCCCTTCTTCAGCCTGGCGATGATCGCCTTGGCCTCGTCTTCCTTCTCGACCAGGATGTGGCGGGCCTTGTATTCCTTGTTGCCCAGCTTGGCCTTGATGTCCTCGTATTCCTTCTTGATCTGGTCCTCGGTGACCGGGTGAGTCTTCACGTAGTCGTTGAGGTAGGCGCCGATCAGCACGCCCTGGCGGGCAAGTTCCACCTGGCCCTGAACCTCGGGTTTCTTGTCGAAGCCTTTCTTGATCGATTCCTGCGTCAGGACTTCGCGGCGGACGAGTTCTTCGGTCACCGCCTTGCGCAGCTCGGGCGAATCGGGCTGGCCCTGCGCGGCCTGGCCGGCGATCAGTGCATCGGCGCGGACCTTGGGGATGGCCTTGCCATTCACGGTGGCGAATGTGGCCGAATCCTTCTTCTGGGCAAAGGCGGGAGCTGCGCTCACCGAAACGGCGAAGGCGAGCAGGATGGCGTGGCGGAGAGTGCGGTTCATCGTGGTTCCTGAATGGTGTTTTGCGGAAATTGTCATTTTTCGTCGGGGGTTTTTGCGTCGATGCTGAGTGCGTGAATTTCCCGCTTCATCAGCGGGCCGAGGGCATCATACACCAAGCGATGTCTTTCCATTGTCCTGCACCCGGCGAAGCGCGGCGAGACAATCGCCAGCCGGAAATGGCCGCCGCCGTCCCTGGCGCCGGCATGGCCGGCATGCCTGGCCGAGTCGTCGATGATCTCGATGGCGACAGGGTCGAGCGCCGCAAGCTTTGCCCGGATGGCATCCATCACGCTCATGATCGGGGGAATACCTGCTTGAAGGGGCGCACCGTGACACGGGCATAAACGCCGGCGGCGACATAGGGGTCGGCGTCGGCCCAGGCCTGCGCCGCCGCCAGCGAGTCGAACTCGGCGACGATCAGGCTGCCGGCAAAGCCGGCAGGTCCGGGATCGGGGCTGTCGATCGCGGGACAGGGGCCGGCCAGCACCATGCGTCCGGCGGCCTCGAGCTCGACCAGGCGGGCGAGATGGGCGGGGCGGGCGGCGAGGCGATTGTCCAGGCTGTCGGGGACGTCTTCGCCTGCGATGGCATAGAGCACTATGGTTTCTCCGCGGGAGCGTTCGCTTGCGGGGAGGGGGTCTTCTCCTCCGGAATGTATTTGGCGAGCACGATGCCCTGGATGATGATGAAGGCGATCATCAGGCCCATGCCGCCGAACAGCTTGAAGCTGACCCAGACGTCCGTGCTGAAGTTGAACGCGACCCACAGGTTGGCCACGCCCATGACCGCGAAAAAGCCGACCCAGGCCAGATTGAGCCGGCTCCAGAGCGAGTCGGGCAGTTGCACTTCCTTCTCGAGCATGGCGCGAATCAGGTTCTTGCCGAAGAATTGCGCGGAGCCGAACAGGGTGGTCGCGAACAGCCAGTAGAGCACCGTCGGCTTCCACTTGATGAAGGTTTCGTCGTGCAGGATCAGGGTCGCACCGCCAAAAACCACCACCAGGGCGAGGCTGATCCAGAGCATGGTGTCCACCTTGCCGTGGCGATGCCAGACCCAGCCGATCTGCGCCGCCGTGGCGGCGATCACCACGCCGGTGGCGATGTAGATGTCGAAGGCCTTGAAAGCCGCGAAGAACAGGATGATCGGGAAGAGGTCGAATAGGAATTTCATGGGGGGATTGTAGCGGTTACTTCTGTTTGTCGAGGTCGATCGAGGCCGAGTTTATGCAGTAGCGCAAGCCTGTCGGCGCCGGTCCATCGGGAAAGACGTGGCCCAGATGGGCACCGCAGTTGCTGCAGACGACCTCGGTGCGGCTCATGAAAAGGCTGTTGTCCTCGATTTCGGTGATGCCCTGCGCATCCAGCGGCGCCGTGAAACTGGGCCAGCCGCAACCGGAATCGAACTTCGTCGCCGACTGGAACAGCGGCTCGCCGCAACCGATGCAGCGATAGGTGCCCGGGTCCTTGCAGTCCCAGTATTCGCCGCTGAAGGCACGTTCGGTGCCCTTTTCGCGGGTGACGTGGTACTGCATGGGCGTGAGCTGCGCGCGCCATTCGGCTTCGGTCTTGCTGATCTTCGGTTTGTTGCTCATGAGTCCCTCCGGGGCGCTGACTATAATCCAGCCCATGGCGAGTGAGATCAACCTGCGTGTCAATAAGTTCAAGGCGATGCGATGCGCGTGAGCGTGCTCGGTGCCGGCGTGGTCGGCGTGACCAGCGCCTGGTACCTGGCGGCGGATGGCCACGAAGTCACGGTGATCGACCGGCAGCCGCTGCCGGCGCAGGAGACCAGCTTCGCCAACGGCGGTCAGATCTCGGTCAGCCATGCCGAACCCTGGGCCAATCCGCAGGCGCCGCTCAAGGCGCTGAAATGGCTGGGGCGCGAAGATGCTCCGTTGTTGTGGCGCCTGCGCGCGGATCCGGCGCAATGGGCCTGGGGCTTGCGCTTCCTGCGTGAATGCACGGCGGCGCGGGCGCGGGCCAATGTCGGCGCCATCGTGCGCCTGGGCCTGGCCAGCCGCACCGCCCTTCAATCCCTGCGGCGGGAACTGGCGCTCGAATACGACCATCTCGAGCGCGGCATCCTGCATTTCTATACCGATCCCGCTGAATTCGAGCATGCCCTGCCGCAAGCCGCGCTGATGCGCGAATTCGGTTGCGACCGGGTGCCGAAGACGGCGGCCGAGTGCCTGGCGATCGAGCCGGCATTGGCCGGCTCGCGTGTTCCGGTGGTGGGCGGCACCTATACCGCCGGCGACGAATCGGGCGATGCGAGGCGATTCACCGAGGCGTTGGCGCAGCATGCCGCGGCGCGCGGCGTGCGCTTCCGTTATGGCGAAACCGTGACCGCGCTGCTGCGCGAAGGCGACAGGCTGGCCGGCGTGCGTCTGGGCTCGGGGGAAACCTTGTGCGCCGAGATGACCGTCCTCGCGCTGGGCAGCTACTCGCCGCTGCTGCTGCGGCCACTCGGCCTGCGCCTGCCGGTGTATCCGGCCAAGGGCTATTCGGCGACGCTGACGCTGCCCCCGGGAACGGCGGCGCCATCGGTGAGCCTCACCGACGACGGACACAAGATCGTGATTTCCCGGCTTGGGCAGGCCTTGCGCGTGGCCGGCACGGCGGAATTCAACGGCTACGACACTTCGCTCAACGCGGCACGCTGCGCGGCCTTGCTGACCCGCACCCGCGAGATCTTTCCGTCACTGGCGACGGTGAGCCAGGTCGATTACTGGGCGGGGCTGCGGCCGGCCACGCCGGGCAATGTGCCACTGATCGGCGACATGGCCGCCGCCGGTCTGGCCGGCTTGTGGCTCAATACCGGGCACGGCACGCTGGGTTGGACGTTGTCCTGCGGCTCGGCACGGTTGCTGGCCGATCTGGCGGCGGGCCGCGATCCGGGTTTCGAGGCGAGGCCTTACCGCTTCTGAAAATCGACGTGTCGCCGGCGCCGACTTTCGGGTCGAGCCTACTCAGTGCAGATGGCGCGGAGTCGTCTCCGCCTGTTCTTCCGGCAGTTCGGCGTGCACCGGCTCGCCTTCGGGATTGGGATAGAGCGGGGCGCCGCAGTCGTCGCAGAATTCCAGCGGGAAGCGCTGGTCGAGGATCAGCACGGTGGCGACGCCGGCTTCGCGCAGCGCGGCTTCGATCTGCGCCGGGGTATCGTGGTTTTCATCCTCGTGCTCGAGCAGGGGCCAGACCACGCCGTGCACCACTTCGCTGCTGCCGCGCTGGGTGAAGCCGACGCGGTATTCCTCGAGCTGGCGATCGTGGAAGGGAGCCACCACGGCGCGCAGTTCGGCGGCCGGCAGATTCAGCACGGTCTGCAGGAAGGCCACGGCCGCGCGCAGCGACCAGGGTCGCGAGGCGCGGTCGGCGTCGCGCACCGCGGCGTGGTAGGCCAGCACCGGCAGGAATTCGATGGCGCAGGCGGGCAGCAGCGGGCGCAGTGCATCGCCGCCCTGCAGCGCCCATTGACGGAAAGACTCGGCCGGATCGCCATCGTCTTCCTGCCAGCGGAACAGCGCCGCGCCGCGCGGCGCGGCAACGACACCCAGCAGGTAGCGGGTATCGGAGAGGAAACTCATGGTTTCCGACAGTTGCGTCGGGTCGATCTTCAGGTTGCGGCCATGGACGGCGGCCTTGGCCAGCCTTTCGGCCAAAGCCGCGGTGTCGACGTAGTTCTGCGGCAACTGGTCGGGGCTGTACAGCATGTCGGCAAGCCCGAGCTTGGCGTCGGCGGCGAGCACATGGGCTTGCAGATGCACCCGCACGGCGTCCATTTGCGCCTGGGGGATGCTGCCCGACGGGATCTGGAAGCGCGACCAGGCCAGCAGCGGCACGGCGATCATCAGCGCGTCCATGCCGCCGCCGGCCTCGGCGCGGCGCGTTTCGGCGCAGGACTCGATCATGTCGGCCAGCTCGTCATAGGCGCGCGAGCCGCCGTTGTACAACTGGTCGAGCACGGCGATCAGGGTTTCTTCCCCGTTGTCGGCCAGCAGGTGGTCGATATGGGCCGCAAGGCGGGCCTCCCAGAAGGCATCCTCGATCCGGTTCGACGATTGGCTCAGCCGCGTGGCCAGTCGTGTCAGAAGCTCGGAGTCCGGCGTCTGGCGGGCGCGGCGCGGAAGGCGGTTGCGTTTCATTGAGGGATGAGGCCGAGGAAATATGCCGGCAGAGGCGGCGAAAGGGAATTCTACCAGTTGGCCGGAAGCGGGGTTGGCCGCCGGAAGCTGATAAAATCCGCGTGTTTTTTTGCCAGCGGTGACGTCCGATGTTCTCCAAATTGATGCCGAAAGAGGCCAAGTTCTTCGATTTGTTCAATGCGCACGCGGATCTGATCGTAAAGGGCGGGCGGCAACTGGTGGCCCTGGTGGATGATCTGGGCAAGGGCCCGGAAGTGCTGGCGCAGCACGTGCAGGCCATCGACGAGATCGAGACCACGGCCGACAAGATCACCCACGAAACCATCGCCCTGCTGCATACCTCGTTCAATACGCCGCTGGATCGCGACGAGATCCACCAGCTGATCATGCGCATGGACGACATCCTCGACCTGATCCAGGATTTCGCCGAGGCCATGTACCTCTACGACATACGCCAGCTGACGCCCGAGGCGAGGCAGCTTTCGGACATCGTCGCTTCCAGCTGCGAGCGGGTCAGGTCCGCCGTGATCCTGCTCAACAAGATGGACAACGCGCCGGCCATGCTCAAGCTGTGCCGCGAGATCGACCAGCTCGAATCGGATGCCGACCGCGCCATGCGCACCGGCATCACCAAGCTGTTCCGCGAAGAGGCGGATGTGCGCCAGCTGATCAAGATGAAGGGCATCTACGAGCTGCTCGAGTCCGTGACCGATCGGGCCGAGGACGTTGCCAACATCATCGAGGGCATCATCCTCGAGAACTCCTAGGCGACCGTCATGCAAGCGGTCGAAATGAGTCTGACGGTGATCGTGGTGCTGGTGCTGCTGGCGCTCGTCTTCGATTTCATGAACGGCTTTCACGACGCGGCGAACTCGATCGCCACCATCGTTTCCACCGGCGTCTTGAAACCCCAGCAGGCGGTGGCCTGGGCGGCCTTCTTCAACGTCGTGGCCATAGGGGTATTCCAACTCAAGGTGGCCAGCACCATCGGCAAGGGCACCATCGATCCGGCCATCGTCGACCACTACGTCGTATTCGGCGCCCTGATCGGCGCCATCGTCTGGAACGTCGTCACCTGGTACTACGGCATTCCTTCGAGCTCGTCCCACGCGCTGATCGGCGGTTTGGCCGGCGCCGCGATGGCCAAGTCCGGAACCGGTTCTCTGGTCTGGGCCGGCATCGGCAAGGTGGTTGCCTTCATCCTGATAGCGCCTCTGCTCGGCTTTGTCCTTGGCGGCGCGATGATGGTGGCGGTGTCCTGGATGTGCAATCGAAGTACGCCGCGCAGGGTGGACAAGGGGTTTCGCCGTTTGCAGCTGCTGTCTGCCGCCGCGTACAGCATCGGCCACGGCGGCAACGATGCGCAGAAGACCATCGGCATCATCTGGATGCTGCTGCTGTCTGCCGGCATCACCCAGGCGAACGAATCGGTGCCGACCTGGGTGATCGTCGCCTGCTATACCTCGATGGGTCTGGGCACCATGTTCGGCGGCTGGCGCATCGTCAAGACCATGGGCCAGCGCATCACCAAGTTGCGCCCGGTGGGTGGCTTCTGCGCGGAGACCGGAGGTGCGATCACCTTGTTCATGGCCACCGCCCTCGGCATCCCCGTATCCACCACGCACACGATCACCGGCGCCATTGTCGGCGTGGGTACGTCCAAGGGCCCCAGCAACGTGCGCTGGGGGGTTGCCGGCAGCATCGTCTGGGCATGGGTCCTGACCATTCCGGCCAGTGCGCTGATTGCGGCCATCGCCTGGTGGATCGGCCGGCTGGTGCTGTGAGCCCGTGCCAGGCGTGCGGCGCCTGCTGCGCCACCTACCGCGTCTCGTTCCACAGCGATGAAGTTGACGACAGCCCGGGCGGCCGGGTGCCCGCGGGGCTGGTCGAGCCGGTGAGTTCGCAAGTGGTTTGCATGCGCGGCACGGCGAGTTCCCCGTCACGTTGCGTGGCCCTGCGCGGGCGCATCGGCGAAGCGGCTTCCTGCGCCATTTACGAATTCCGCCCCAGCGCCTGTCGCGAGTTCGCGCCGCTCGCCGCGGTGGGACGCGGCGACGAGGCCTGCAACGATGCCCGCCGGCGCCATCATCTGCCGGCGCTGAGCCCGGTCGCCGCATGAGCGGTCGTCGCCGGGCCGTCCCAAGGCGGCCGCAGCCAGGCACCCGGAATCCCGCCGCTTGCGTCGGGATGAACCATGATCACCCCCTTCCCGGGGAAGGGGGATGGGGGGAATGTCCATGAACCAGCGCATTGCCCCCGGTGCCGCCGCTTTCGGGCTGATGGTTCTGCTGTGCGCCATCTGGGGCTTGCAGCAGGTCGCGATGAAGTTCGCCGTGGTCGAAATCAGTCCGATCCTGCAGGCCGGCCTGCGCTCCGGCCTCGGCGCGGTGCTGGTGTTCGCCTGGGCGCGCTGGCGCGGCATCGCCTTGTTCGCTGCGGACCAGTCGCTGCGCCCCGGCCTGCTGGCCGGCCTGCTGTTCGGGCTCGAATTCGTCTTCATATTCGTCGGCGTCGAGCGCACCACCGTGTCGCGCATGGTCGTGTTTCTCTATACCGCGCCCTGCTTCACGGTGCTCGGCCTGCATTTCTTCGTTCCCGGGGAACGCATGGGATGGCGTCAGGCGGCAGGCGTGCTGCTGGCCTTTGCCGGGCTGGTGCTGGCCTTCATCGACAAGGCATCGGGCGGCAGCCTGCTGGGCGATGCGTTCGGGGTGCTTGCCGCGCTGTTCTGGGCGGCGACTACGGTACTGATCCGCGCCACGAAGCTGGCGCAGGTGACGGCGACCAAGGTGCTGCTCTATCAGCTGGTGGTTTCGGCCGCCGTGA
>Ga0208753_100197_pt1 | contig 28769 bp, 26 predicted proteins | sample LakWasMet37_LOW7_2_FD_183877 | JGI IMG/M metagenome (GOLD analysis project Ga0208753, IMG submission 183877) | Freshwater sediment methanotrophic microbial communities from Lake Washington under simulated oxygen tension - Sediment Metagenome... | ecosystem: Environmental > Aquatic > Freshwater >... | reverse complement strand
GCAGGTTGCCTGCGGCTTCGGTAACGCCCTCGCGGCGCACGCCGAGCATGCCGGCGATCAATTCCTGCGTGATGACCAGCTCGCGGGTGGCCATGCGATCCTGGGTCAGCAGCAGCCAGCGGCACAGTTGCTGCTCCACCGAATGGTGCCGGTTGCAGGCCGCCGTCTGCGACATCTGCGTCATCAGTGCCTGGGTGTAGCGCAGCAGCAAGCGCTGGAGGAATCCGCCGCGGTCGAACTCCTGCTTCAGCTTGCGGCGCTCCAGCCGGTAGGCTTGACCCGCGGTCTGCACCACGGCCGAGCTGGATGTGGTGTCGCCGCCCATGAACAGGGAAATGCCGACGAGGCCTTCGTTGCCGACGCCGGCTGTTTCGGCCGAGGCGCCGGACTCCGTGACGTAGTGCAGCGACACAATCGCGGTGGTCGGGAAATAGGCGTGCTGCAATTGCGTGCCGGGTTCGTAGAGCATCTTGCCCAGCGGCAGTTGAACCAGCTCGAGATGGGCAGCCAGCGACTCGAATTCCGCCGGCGGCAACGCGGCGATGAGGTGGTTCTGGCTTGGGCTAGGAAGTGATGGCATTGCTGTCCTTCGTGATGAGTTCCACACCGATGCCGCGATAGCCGATGAAGCGGCAGGACTGGCTGAACATCGGCTCCCCGCTCACCTGAAACCTTTGTTGCGTGCCATTGGGATTGCTGCGACTGAAGACCAGATCCAGGAAAGGCTCACGCGCCGCAATGGCTGCCTGCAGCGCCGCCCGCTCCTGCTCGTTCCAGCCCGTTGTCCGGATGTCGGCCGCGTCTCCCAGCAAGGGACTGACCTGGATGCCGAGCATTTCCAGGACCGGGCCGGAAACCTTGGTGAAGTTCCCGTCCTCGTCCTGCTCCCAGTACCAGTCCGAGGCCAGTTCGGTCAGGCTGCGAAAGCGGGCTTCGCTCTCGCGCAACTCGGCGGTCCGCTCCTGCACGGTCTGTTCCAGTTCCTTGCTGTAATTCTGGAGTTTCTTGTACAGCAGCCGGACTTCCAGCATATTGTGGATACGCGTCCTGACTTCGACCAGATCGAAGGGCTTGCTGATGAAATCCTTGGCGCCGGCCTGCAAGGCGCGCAGCTTGTGGCCTGGTTGCGCCGTAATCACCAGGACCGGCAGGTAGCTCTCCGTGGCATTGGTCTTGAGCGCCTCGATGACCTGGAACCCGTCCATGCCTGGCATCTGCAGATCGAGCAGGATCAGGTCGTAGCAATTCTTGCGATGCAGCGCGCAGACCTCCTGCGGATTCATGGTCGAGGTAACGTTGGTATGCCCCGCTTCGCTCAGCAGCCGCTCGAGCAGGCTGACATTGGATTCCTGATCATCAACAATCAGGATGCTGGCGTTGAGGATGTCGGATTCGGTAATTTTCATGCAGGTTCCTCCGTTGCTTCGCTGCCTGTGGCAGTTTGCGAAATTTTCAATGCCACGTCCAGCGCATTCATGAACAGGTTGACCTTGATCGGCTTGGTCAGATAGTCGAGGAATCCCGCCTCGAGAGCCTTCTCGATGTCGCGGGGCACCGCATTGGCGCTGAGCGCAATGATGGGGATGTGCGCCGTGGTCGGGTCCGCACGCAGGATTTTCATGGCTTCGAGCCCGCTGATGCCCGGCAGGTTGATGTCCATCAGGATCACCTCCGGCAAGTAGGTGCGGGCGAACTCGACACCGAGAATTCCATCCGCCGCGGAGAGCAGGCGCAAGTCGGGCCGGCGCAAGATCAGTTGCTCGACCAGTTCCAGATTGGCCGGATTGTCTTCCACATAGAGCACGGTGCGTCGCGGCGTGCCATCCGCTACCGGCGGCCGCGACAGTGACGCGTGTTCGGCCTCCTGGGCTGCAAGCGCGGGTGCCGCAGTCAGGCTCAATTCGAACCAGAACTCACTGCCCGCCCCCACGCTGCTGTTCACGCCGATGGTGCCTCCCATCAGCTCGACCAGCCGCTTGGTCACCACCAGGCCGATGCCGGTACCCTCTTCCGTGCCGGCTTCCTTGCCGAGACGGTTGAACGGCTGGAACAGTTGCGCCACTTGCTCCGGCGCCATGCCCAGCCCGGTGTCGCGAACGCTGATGCGAATCAAATTGGGGGACTTCAGTACATGGTACACCGCAACCGAGCCTTCCGGCCGGTTGTACTTGATAGCGTTGAACAGCAGGTTGATCAGCACCTGCTTGAGCCGTGTCCGGTCGGCGCTGACAAAGTAAGGAAACTCGAAGCGCGGAAACCTCATGACGACGCCGCGCTTCTGTGCCTGCGGCTCGACCATTGCCTGGCATTCGTGCATCACCTCGGCCAGTGCCACCGCCTCGTGTGACATCGTCGCCGTGCCCGATTCGATCAGCGCCAGGTCGAGGATTTCGTTGATCAACTCCAGCAGATACCATCCCGCCTTGAGAATCTGCTCGAGACTGCGCTGCTGGGCCGGCGTCGGAGTCGGCGTACCGGACTCCATGATCTGGGCGAAGCCGAGGATCGCGTTGAGCGGCGTGCGCAACTCGTGACTCATGCTGGAAAGAAAATCGGACTTCGCAAGGTTGGCCTTGTCCGCCAGAAACCTGGCGCTTTCCAGCTCGACGTTCCTGTCCTGCAGCGCCTGGTCGAGCCTTGCCCGCTCGGCCTCGACCTGCTTGCGGGCGGTGTTGTCGGTGCCGATCAGCAGGTAGCCGATGATGGCATCCTGTTCGTCGCGCAGGGCCGTGACCGACACCACCGCCGGGAAGCGGCTGCCGCCCTTGCGGATGTAGGTCAGTTCGTAGATGTCCTCGATGCCGCGCGAAGCCTTGAACACCAGGGCTTCGAAGCCCGGGGTGATGGTGGTTCCGAGCTCGGCGCTCAGGGTCTTGGCCCGGGCGATGACTTCCTGGGGATCGGAGATGTCGGCGGGCGTGATCTTGTTCATCACCTCGGCCGCCGTGTAGCCCAGCATGCGCTCGGCGCCGACGTTGAAGATCTGGATGACGCCCTTGGCGTCGGTGGCGATGCTGGAGAAGTTGGCGCTGTTGAAAATCGCGTTCTGCAGCGCGCCGGCCTTGAGCAGCGCCTCTTCCGCCTGCTTGCGCGCCGTGATGTCGCGCAGAATTCCGGTGAAATAGCGCTGGCCGCCCAGCCACATCTCGCTTACGGCAATCTCCAGCGGGAACATGCTGCCGTCCTTGCGGCGACCCACGACCTCACGTCCGAGGCCGACGGCGCGCGCTTCATCGCTCGCACCGTAATACTCGAGGGAACCATTGGCACTGCCCTCGTCTCGATCGAGTTCAGGTATCAACAGACTGAAATTCTGTCCGATGAGTTCTGCAGTGGCATAGCCGAACATGTGCTCCGCGGCCGGATTGACCGTCTCGACGATGCCGCCGCGGGCGTGGAGCGTGACGATGCCGTCCACCACAGTGTTGAGAATGGTCTGGATTTGTGCAGCGCTGTCGCGCAAGGCCTGCTGCGCTTCATATTCATCGGTGACGTTGCGGAATACCAGCACGGCACCCACCACCCGGCCATTGCGGTCGCGAATCGGCGCGCAACTGTCGGCGATCGCGCACTCGCTGCCATCGCGCGCAATCAGTACGGTGTGGTTGGCCAGGCCCTGTACCGTCCCGTGTGCCAGGGTTGCGATTACAGGAATCGTGGCGGCTTCCCGTGTTTCCTGGTTGATGATGCGAAAAATCTCGGCCACCGGGCGACCGGCCGCCTCCTTCTGGCCCCAGCCGGTAAGTTGTTCGGCAACGGGATTCAGACGCGTCACGCACGCGCCGGCATCGGTCGCGATCACCGCGTCGCCGATGGAGTTGAGTGTCACTGCGAGATTTTCCTCGCTCTGCAGCAGGGTGACGTTGGCTTGCTGCAACTGCTTGTTGGTGGCCTCCTGAGTCTCAAGCAAGTGCTGTGTTTCTACATAAACCAGATTCCTGAGCCTCTGCTGCGCCTCGCGATGGATCAACCAGGCAAACGCAAGCAAAAGCAGCGTGGCAACGATGCTGATGACGACGATGAGGGTAAATAGGTGACGCATGCTCGATTGAAACTCCGCTTCGCGCTGTGCCAGCACCTGTTCCTCCAGCTGGAGAAAGCCGCGCATCTCGGCACGAATCGAATCCATCAGCTGTATGCCCTGACCGCTGCGCACCAGCGTCATGGCGCCAGACAGATCATGATTGAGGCGCAACTCGACGACGCGCGCCATGTGCGCCAATCTGACATCGACCAATGGTTTCATTGCATCCAGGTGCTTTTGGGCAGCCTCGAGCAGCGTCATTTGACGCAATCCCTGCAGGTCCGGAACGATGCGATCGCGCGTCGCAAGGTAGGGTCGCAGAAAGGCGTCGTCACCGGTCAGGGCATAGCCGCGCATGCTTGTCTCGGCATCGATCAGTGAGGTCAGCCAATCGTCTGCGCTGCCGACTACCGCGTAGGTATGCTTGCGCACCGCTGCAGATTCTTCAATCTGGGTGAAAGTCCAGAACGCTACCGCAACCCCCAGCGCAGCCAGCAGGACCGCTCCGGCAAGTACAGAAAAGGCCCTGTGGGTGGCTTTCAAGAAAAATGTTCCTTCCGCACTCATGGCGTGGTCAATGCAAATGGCGGCACGGCAATTCTCTCGAACATGGATGGCTGATCTCTGTGAAGGCGCGAATCCGGCCGGCAGAGCGCGCTACCGGAGCTGCAATGCAGCCCGCACACTTATACGCTTATGCCGCATAAAAAACGCAAGCCTTTGACGAGACATGCCGATGCGATCGAATTGAGTCCGTGGACAGATTGTCGAACCCGGTCATGCATGGTGCCGATTCAGCCCCCTGCGTTCCGTGCGCTACCGCACATACAGCCAAAGATATACGGGACGGGGCTTGCGCCGGCAGCACCAATCAGCTGCCCGGCCATAGGTAGGAGTCAGGGCCGATACGGCTGCTATCTCATTGCCGCGACGGCGAATTCCGCACGGCGTAGTGCGGCAAGGACATTGTCGGAGGATTCACGAAAGCTCTTCGACCAGGAACCATCATCGAGCGATGGGGGCTCTATGCGCAGGGCCAGGGAGATGTCGCGCAGGCGAAAACCTGCTGCCTGAAGCAACTCGAGCGCGATCGCATCCGCCTCCAGCGCCTGCACGTCGCGCTGGCTTTTGGCTGCGATCTCCGATCCACCCGCCGATATCAGGGTTTTCAGCAAACTGCTGCCGGGGATCAGAATGTTCATGATCACCGAAGTCGCAATGCCGGCAGCCGAGTTTTCTTCGTGGTGACGGGCTATTACATGGCCCATTTCACGTGCGATGACGAATGCCACCCAGTCGTCGTAAGGCTGCCGCACGCCCAGGGCGGCATTCAGCGCAATTCTTCCATTGGCGCTGGACGCGCTGCCCGGTTGGTTGCCTTCGACGATATAGACATCGAAGCGACCATCGACCAGATCCGGAACGCGTTGCGCCAGATCCGGGTACAGGCTCACGGCACCCTTTTGCAGAACAGCGGCAACCTGCTCCACCTGCAGACCAAAGCGCGTTGCAGCGTCCTCTTCCGCCTGGAGCGGGCAACCCGGCTTGTCCTTGCAGGTGTCGCTCCACCGGGACCCGGTCGTTACCGAGAATGAAATGTCGGCATGAGTCGAGGCCAGCGGCATATCGACAATTCGTGCACGGCCATCGGTCGAAACCGTCGCGCAGCCTGCCATGCCCAGGCACGCGACTACCGCGAGCAGTTGCGGGATGCCGGCGCGCGACATGATCCACGTCGTCATCGCTTCAAGGCCGTCGGGCGGGTAAAGAGACATTGATCGAACTTCCAGGAGACGTTTGCAACGTCGAGAAGCCACAATGCAATGAAATTCGTCGCCGCTCTGTTCGCTGGCGAACCTAGAGGAATCAGCCGGGGAAGGGGGAAGCCGGGCGCGAGATATCGGGGGATGTTTCCCCGGGGCAAGGGACTGTCACCGCATCAGGTGCCGAATCCCGGCGTCGTGGCTGACCGGATGGCAGGTCACCTGCGCCCGGATCGGCGCCTTCGACCACCCCGTTGCGGCTTACTCGCCCTCGCCGCTGCCCTTCTTCATGGTTTTGCCTTCGGCAGCGCGCTGCTTGCGCACTTCCTTGGGATCCGCGATCAGAGGCCGGTAGATTTCCACCCGGTCGCGGTCGCGCAAGGCGGTGTCGATCTTGGCCAGCTTGGCGTAGATGCCGAGCTTGTTCCTGGCCAGGTCGATTTCGGGATGCTTGGCCAGCAGGCCCGAGGCTTCGATCGCCTGCCCAACCGTGCTGCCGGCGGGCAGGCTGATGCCGATCACGTCCTGGCGTTCCGGCATGGCATAGACGACCTCGACATGGATGGATTCAGCCATAGACTTTCTGGGCCCTTTTGACAAAGGAATCGACGAAGGTGTCGGCGATGTGATTGAACACCGGGCCGAGCACTTTTTCCAGCAAATGGCTGGAAAATTCATAGTGAAGCCGGAATTCTACCTTGCAGGCCGTCTCTCCCAGCGGGGTGAAGCGCCAGTGACCGTCCATGTGCGCGAAGGGGCCGTCGGTCAGGCGGATATCCATCAACAGCGGCTCTTCCTTGATGTTTTCAGTCGAGAACTGGGACTTCAGGCCGTGGTAGTTGATTCGCAGCGTCGCCGCCGTGCGCGTCGCGGTGCGCTCGTGCAATTCCGTGCCGCCACACCATGGCAGGAAAGCCGGGTAGTCCTCGACACGATCCACTAGGCCGAACATCTGTGCCGGCGTACGTTCGATCAAGACGGATTTTTCGACCAGGGCCATTCAGTGAGTGCCGCAAAAGTGAGCGTCGACAGGGTGCAGTAGAATGCCGCATTTTACCGCGCCGCACCATGAGCATCGCCGACAACAAGAAGGCATTCCACGATTACTTCATAGAAGAGCGCTACGAGGCCGGCCTGGTCCTCGAAGGCTGGGAAGTGAAGGCGATCCGGGCCGGACGCGCGCAGATCAAGGAAGCCTACGTGGTGCTCAAGCGCGGCGAGGTATTCCTCATCGGCGCCCACATCACGCCGCTGCTTTCGGCCTCGACCCACGTTCATCCCGACCCGGTGCGCACGCGCAAGCTGCTGCTGCACTCGGAGGAAATCAGCAAGCTGATCGGCAAGGTGGAGCGCGCCGGCTACACGCTGGTGCCCCTCGATCTGCATTACAGCAAGGGCCGGGTCAAGCTCTCGATCGGCCTCGCCAAAGGCAAGAAGCAGCATGACAAGCGCGATGCCGAGAAGGATCGCGATTGGGTTCGCGAGAAGGCGCGCGTGATGCGCGACCGGCGCGGCTGAACAGCGCCGCCGCACGCATCCGCCGATGACCCCCGTTACCCTGATCTGGCTGGTGACCGGCTGCCTGATGCTGCAGCCCCTGTCTACCGACCTCTACCTGGCTTCGCTGCCCAGCATGGCGACCGACTTCGGCGTCACCCCGGCGGCAGTTCAGAACACGCTTTCCCTGTTCGTGATCGGCTTCGGCTCGGCGCAACTCGTCAGCGGACCGCTGTCCGACCGCTACGGCAGACGCCCGGTGCTGATCGGCGGCCTGACGCTATACCTGCTCTCCAGCATCGCCTGCGCGCTGGCGCCCGGTCTCGCCTGGCTGGTCGCAGCGCGTTTCGCGCAGGCGATCGGCTGTTGTACCGGCGTGGTGGTGGCGCGCGCCATCATCCGCGATGCCCACTCGGCGGCCGATGGCGCGCGCGTGCTGGCCAGGGCCAGTTCGCTGCTTTCGCTGGCGGCGATTAGCGGACCGGTACTCGGCAGCTACCTGCAGGTGGCCTTCGGCTGGCGTGCCGCGTTTGTCGCCCTTGCGCTGGCGGGCTTCGCCATGTGGATAGCCACCTTGCTCCGGCTGCGGGAATCGAACAGCCAGCCCAACCCGGAGGCGATGCGCCTCGGCATCCTGGCCACTACCTACAGCAAGGTCACGAGGACCCCGGCGTTCTGGGCCTATGCCCTGCCCGGCGCGCTCTCCTACGCCTCGATCTTCGTATTCATATCCGGCACTCCCTTCGTGCTGATCCGTGTCCTCGGGGTCGCGACGGAGTACTACGGCTATCTCTTTGCCTTCGGGGTCTGCGGCTACCTCACGGGGGCGTTGATTTGCCGCCGCCTGCTGGGCACGATAGGGATACCGCGCGTCCTGAGGCTGGGTACCGCAATCGGGCTGGCGGGCGGGCTGGGCTTCCTCTTGTTCGCAATTGCCGGCGTGCAGCATTGGCTTCTGGTGGTGATCGCGCTTTTCGTCGTGATGACCGCCCACGGCATCAACATTCCCTGTACCCAGGCCGGCTCGCTGGCCCCGTTTCCCGAACAGGCAGGCGCGGCAGCCGGACTGTTCGGCTGCATCATGATGCTGGTGGCCCTGGGGGCCGGGATATGGGTAGGAAGCAGCCACGACGGGACCCTGTTGCCGCTGGCATCGATCAGCGCCACGGTGTCCGTCCTCCTCTTCGCCAGCACACGCTTCCTCGCCAGGCACGGCCGGGACGCGTAGCTCCACGGAACCAGCATGCCGGTCCGGAACGAGGCGCCTGGCCCGAGTCGCTGAATCAGTTGCAGGGCGATCCCGTGCTTCCTCCGTTCCCCACAGCGCCAACGATACATAAGCAAGCGCGATAGTGATCCCCAAAAGCACTATTGGACGCCGCAAAGGTTCCTGACGATCATTCGCCAACCACCCGCCACCTTGTGCCTGGTTTGATGGCTGAAGAGGCGGAGTGTCGCAGGCCGGATTGCGCGGCGTGCTTTTCGAATTCAAAGGTGATCAATTGCAGGGATGCGGCGGGCAGCCGATGTCGTTCGGCACAAGGCCAATCCTGCGGTGCTCGACCTTAAACAAAGAGGAGTGGATTCAACAATGAAGCTGGTCACATTCGTTGCAGAAGGCAAGCAGTTGGTCGGGGCACTGGACGGCGACGATGTCGTGGTTATCGACATTCCCGACATGCGGTCCCTGTTCGCGCTCGGAACACCCGTCCAGAAGTATGCCGAAGAGCTCAAGACGACCCGGCGCTATCCGCTCGCCAGCGTGCAGCTCAAGGCCCCCATCATTCCGAAGAAATTCTTCCATACCGCCGGCAACTATGCCGAGCACGCGCAGGAGGGCGACCGCGCGAACTGGGTGGCGGCAATCAAGCCGTGGATCGTGTTCTTCCAGAATGTCGATGCGATCATCGGCCCGGACGCCCCTGTCATCTATCCCGAGCACTTGACCCGGCAACTCGACTACGAACTCGAACTGTCGATCGTCATTGCGAAGCCGGGAAAATACATCAGCATCGAGGAAGCCAAGGATTACATCGGCGGCTACGTCATTTTCAACGACATCACGGCGCGCGACATTCAGCGCCGCGAAATGCAGTCGTCCAACTTCTCCTTCAGCAAGTCGATCGACACCTTCTGCCCGGTCGGACCCTGGATCGTCACGGCGGACGAAATTCCCGATCCCTACAATCTCGACCTCGAGCTGCGGGTCAATGGCGAGAAGCGCCAGATCTCCAACACCAGCCACATGTCGGTGACCATTCCGCAAATCATTTCGAAGTTTTCGCCTGCCGGATACTCGGCCGGCGACATCATTTCGACCGGTACGGTATCCGGCGTCGCCGCATTCAGCGCCGATCCGGAAGCCTGGTTCCTCAAGCCCGGCGACCTGATCGAAGCCGAGATCGAAAAGATCGGCGTGCTGCGCAACCGGGTCATTTCCTGGAAAGAGGCATACGGCGTCGATGCCCCGGAATTCGTCGGATTCTGATGCCATGACTATCGACCGAACGAAGGTATGGACCGGCACGCTGAATGAAGTGGCGCTGGCAGGCCGGCCGAAAGCCAAGGTGGGCTTCTACGACACCACGCTGCGCGACGGCGAACAGTCCACCGGGGTCATGTTCGATCCGGAACAGAAGCTGGAAATCGCCCGCATGGTCGACCAGCTCGGCGTCGGACGGATCGAAGCCGGTTTCCCGCGGGTGTCGGAAGACGACCGGGAGGCGATCAAGCTGATCCTTGCCGCCAAATTGAAGGCCGAAATCTGGGGCTTCGCGCGCGCAATGCCCGAGGATGTCGCTGCCGTTGCCGACCTCGATCTGCGCCACAGCGTGATCGAGGCACCGATCTCGAACCAGAAGCTCAAGGCACTGGGCGTGTCCCGGGAGTCGGTCCTCGAGCGGATCAGGAACTCGGTCGAGTTCGGCGTCAAGCAGGGTATCCATGTCGCCTTCTTCGGCGTCGATTCGACCCGGGCCGACCTCGACTTCTTCGAACGCGTGTACAAGACGGCCCGCGATGCCGGTGCGGCCGAGTTCGTGATCGTCGATACGCTGGCGATCGCCACCCCGGAAGCGGTGTCCTACCTTGTCGGCAAGGCCCGCAGCTGGCTGGGACAGGATGCCATCATCCACTGGCACGGGCACAACGACTTCGGTCTGGGAACTGCCGATGCGATAGCCGCAGTAGGAGCCGGTGCCCGCTGGGTTCAGGGCACCATCGACGGCATCGGGGAACGCGCCGGCAACGCCAATCTGCCGGAGATTGCATTTGCACTCGAACTGCTCTACCAGGTCGATACCGGCTTCCACTTCGATCGCGTACGCGAGACATCCAGGCGGCTGCGCGAAATCGCCGGATATCAGGTCGAGCCGTGGAAATCGGTGGTGGGTGAAACGCTCTTCGTTCGGGAGACCGGAGCGGTGGCGGCTCAATTCCACATTCCCGAAGCCATCGAGCCCTATTCCTCCGATCTGGTCAATACGCCGCGGAAGATCGTTCTCGGCAAAAAGAGCGGGCTTGCGTCGATCAAGATCAAGTGCGAGCAACTGGGATTGAATGTTGCGGAAGACCGCTTCCCCGCGCTGCTTGCGGAGGTCAAGAAACTGGCAATCAGCAAGAAGCGACTGGTGACCGACGAGGAGTTCGGCAGTCTGGTCGGCACGATGTCGGCAGCGGCCTAGCAGGGGTTGTTGCGGCACCCGGCTAAGCCGGTTTGCGGCACCCATTGAAACGAACAACAGGGATCAACATGAACAACGGACGATTTCAGGACAAGGTGGTTTTCGTAACAGGTTCCGGCCGCGGCTTCGGAGCGGTGCTGGCCAAGGCCTTCGCCAGGGAAGGCGCGCATCTGATCATTCATTACAACAGCTCCGCCAGCGGTGCCGAAGAGGTTGCGAATGCCGTGCGCGCACTGGGCCGCAAGGCGCTGGTAGTGCAGGCCGACATCTCGAGTCTGACCGACGTGCAGCGCATCACGAATGCCGCGTTCGCCGAGTTCGGCAAGGTCGATGTGCTGGTGAACAACGTCGGCGACATGGCGCTCGAGCAGACCTCCTGGCGCCAGCTGGACGAAAAGGCCGTCGATCACATGCTTGCGGTAGACATCAAGGGCACCATGTTCATGATCCATGAAGTCGGATCGCGCATGATGGAGCTCGGCGGCGGCTCGATCGTCAACATCGGTTCGCAGGTCGTCATCGCGGGCAGCCCCCGCGCTCCGCAATACGCGGCGGCCAAATACGGCGTCATCGGATTGACGAAATCCTACGCCCGCGCGCTGGCACCCAGCGTGCGGGTAAATACGCTGGGCGCGGCCTTCATGGAAACCGAAGCACTGAAGAACCGGGAAGACTGGAAGAACGGCCGGCGCGAGGAAGTCCTGCGCCAGACGCCCCTCGGACGCATTGCGACCCCGGAGGACATGGTCGGGCCGACGCTATTCCTCGCCAGCGAAGAATCGCGCCACATGACCGGGCAGTTCATGTTGTGCAACGGCGGACTGGCGATGGTCGGGGCTTGAACGCTGTGACCACCGCGACACAGCCGAGCAGATCCGGTATCAGGCGCCAGGGAGCATGCGGTGAGCGATAAACTCAAGCTGGACCTGCGCGAACACGTGCTGGTGCTGACGCTCGACGATCCGGCGACACGCAATGCCCTCAACGGCGACGACCTCTATTCGGCGTTCGAGGCGGTCACGGAGCGCTGCAACTCGGACCTCGACATCCGGGCCGTGGTCCTGACCGGCGAGGGGCCGGCCTTCAGTTCCGGCGGCAACGTCAGGGACATGCGCGACAAGAAGGGAATGTTCGGCGGCGAACCGCACGAGATCGCCGAACAGTATCGCCGGGGAATCCAGCGCATCCCTCGCGCCCTGATGAGCCTCGACGTCCCGCTGATCGCAGCGGTCAACGGTCCGGCAATCGGGGCAGGTTGCGATCTGGCCTGCATGTGCGACATGCGGATCGCGTCCACCCGGGCCACCTTTGCCGAAAGCTTCGTCAGGGTCGGCATCGTGGCCGGCGACGGGGGCTCGTGGCTGCTGCCGCGAATCGTAGGCTATGCGCGCGCCGCAGAAATGGCATTCACCGGCGAAGCCGTAGATGCAAAGCAGGCCTTCAACATCGGGCTCGTCTCGAAGGTCGTGCCGCACGAAAAGCTCATGGAATCGGCGCTCGACCTTGCCTTGCGGATCGCCTGCAACCCGCCGCACGTCCTGCGCTGGACCAAACGGCTGCTGAAGGAATCGCAGCACGAACGGCTCGATACGATTCTCGGCATGGCTGCAAGCTACCAGGCGCTCGCGCATCAGACTGCGGACCACGCGGAAGCCGTGGCGGCCATGCTCGACAAGAGACCGCCGACATTTTCGGGGCGATAGATGACCACGGACGCTTCGCCGGCACTGGTGCTGCAGGAACGACCCGCCGACGGCGTGGTGCTGCTGCGCCTCAATCGCCCGCAGGTACTCAATGCCCTGAATCTGGAACTGCGCCGCGAAATTGCCGCGCAATTTCGTGATTTCGGCTCCCGCGACGATGTTCGCTGCATCGTGATGACGGGCAACGACAAGGCATTCTGTGCCGGCGCCGACCTCAATGAGTACGTTGACGCAACGCCCACCGAGATCATCGGGCGCAACATGCCCCTGCTGTGGGATGCCGTCGCGGACTGCCCCAAGCCGGTGATCGCGGCCGTGAATGGCTACGCGCTGGGTGGCGGATGCGAACTCGCCATGCATGCTGATATCATCATTGCCGGCGAGTCGGCGATGTTCGGCCAGCCCGAGGTCCGCGTCGGTCTGATCCCGGGAGGCGGAGCGACCCAACGCCTGACCCGGGCCGTGGGCAAGTTCGTGGCAATGAAGCTGTTGATGACCGGCGAACCCCTCACCGCCGCAGCAGCTGCGTCCAGCGGCCTTGTCAGCACGGTTGTCGCCGATGACCAGGTACTGCCGGAGGCGCTGAAACTTGCCGGCGAAATCGCCGGTTTGCCGGTTTTCGCGATTCGGCAGATCAAGGAACTGGTGCTGGAAAGCATGAACGGATCGCTGGCTGCGGGCCTGCGTCAGGAGCGGAAGGCGTTTCAATTGATGTTCAGCACCACAGAGAAGACGGAAAGGATGCGCAGGTTTCTGACGAAAAAGTCGCAAAGGATTTCGAGCAAAGAACCATCACCAAACCACCAGGAGGATGAAAAACCATGAGACGTTTCCAAGCTTTTTATTCAGCTGCACTTGTCACGCTCGGCAGCATCGCGCTGCTTGGCAGCGCCCCGGCAATCGCCCAGGCCCAGACCTTCGAGTTGAAGGCCACCCACTTCCTGCCGCCCAATCATTCCTTTCACAAGGAGCTGGTGCGCTGGGGTGAGGAACTCTCCAAGAAGTCGAACGGGCGCCTCACAATCAAGGTATTCCCCTCCGGCCAGATGGGTCCGACGCCGCGGCAATTCGACCTCGTACGCACGGGTGTCGCCGATATCGGCGTGGGCCTCACCGGTGCCACGCCGGGACGCTTCCCGATGACCGAAATCTCGAACCTGCCGTTTGCGGTCACCGACAGCGCGACCGCCTCCAAGGCAATGACGGAACTCGCGCCCAAGTACCTCACCCAGGAGTACGCCGGGGTCAAGCTCCTGCAACTCGCCATCACTTCGCCGCTCAAGTTCCACATGACGAAGGCGAAGCTCAACACCCTGGCCGATTTCAAGGGTTTGCGGATCCGCTATGCCGGCGAGCTGTTTGCCGAATCGATCAAGGCATTCGGCGGCACGCCGGTCGCGGTGCCTCCGGGCGAAGTCGTCGATGCCATGGGCAAGGGGACTGTTGATGGTGCGATGTTCCCGCATGAAGGCGCACAAAGCTTCCAGGTCGGTACGGTCGCCAAGTTCTCCTACGAGCCCGGGATCAACGCCGCAAGTTTCTTCTGGATCATGAATCCGGCGAGTTACGAGAAGCTTCCTGCCGATCTGAGGGCATTGATCGACCAGACCACAGGTCCTGCCAATGCCGAACGCATCGGCAAGGTGCTTGACGACGCCGAAGTGGAGGGACGCAATTACCTCAACAGCAAGGGCGTTCAGGTCGTCACGTTTCCGGATGCCATGCAGCGCGACATGAGGAATGTCGTGAAGCCGATCATCGACACCACGATCGGCAAGCTAGAAGCCAAGGGGCAACCTGCACGGCAACTTTACGACGCACTGCTGAAGAGCGGCGCCCGCTAACCAGCCAGCCCGTCCGCGCCGTCGCCGATCCTGCGATGGCGCGGATTCCATGAGGTGAGAACGCAATGCAAAGAGGCTTTTTTACGGGAAAGCTGGTGCGGATATGTTCCGCATTGTCCGCGCTGGCGCTGGTCCTGATGATGTCGGCGACGGTTGTCGACGTCCTGATGGCGAATCTGTTTCGCCGCCCGATCGTGGGTGTATTCGACCTCGTCGAGACCACCCTGGTCCTGGTCGTGTTTCTCGGCTTCCCGGCGACATTCCTTTCCAATAGCCACATCGCGGTCGATGTGATCGATCTTGTGACGTCGCCGGAGACTGTTGCGCGCCTGAAAGTCGTCGCCAAGCTTCTGACCCTCGTGTTTCTGACCTTCCTCGCCTGGCAAATGGTCACTCCGGCCCATGACGCGTTCAAGTTCGGCGAGCGCAAGCAGGAGCTCGGACTGCCGCTCTACCTATTGTGGATTCCGATGATCTTTGGCATTGCAGTCTCCGCGCTGATGGTTCTTCTCTCGCTCTTCGAGCGTGAGACTTCGTCGCCGACGGACAAGGAGTGATGATGTCCGTCCAAATGATTGGCGCCATCGGCATGCTGGCGCTCCTGGTGCTGATTTTTCTTCGCGTTCCCGTCGCGATCTGCCTCGGCATCGTGGGCTTTCTCGGATATGTGGCTCTGGAGGGCTGGGCCAAGGCGACTACGGTCATCGGTGCCGCGCCCTTCGACATCGCCTCCGGCTATGCCTTGTCCGTCGTGCCGCTGTTCGTGCTGATGGGTGAGTTGGCTTCGGCGTCCGGCATGTCGTCACGGCTGTTTGCGGGAACGAAGTCGATGTTCGGCGAGTTGCGGGGCTCGCTCGCCTACGCAACCATCGGCGCCAATGCGGGCTTCGGCGCGGTATGCGGTTCGTCGGTGGCCTCGGCCGCCACGATGACCCGGATCTGCGTGCCGGAAATGCGCCGCAACAATTACGACGACCGGTTATCGACCGGTTCGGTGGCGGCCGGCGGCACGCTGGGAATCCTGATTCCGCCGTCGCTGATATTCGTCATCTACGCAGTCATTGCACAGCAGTCCGTGCCCCGTCTCTTCGCTGCCGGATTGCTGCCCGGGCTCGTGCTCACGGCCTTGTATATCGCGGCGGCGGCGGTAATGGTGAAGATATTTCCATCGTGGGCGCCGCACGGTACCCGGGAATCCTGGTCGCAGCGCGTGCGCAACCTGTTGGGCATGTGGGAGTTCGTTCTGCTCTTCGGGGTCTCCGTGGGCGGCATCTACGCGGGCCTATTCAGCCCGACCGAAGCCGCGGCCGTCGGCGCCTTCATGGCATTGGTGATCGGCGTCATGCAACGCCAACTCGACCTCGACGTGCTTGCCAAGTGCTTCTCCGAGACGGTGAAGACCTCGTGCATGCTCTTCATGATCATCATCTGCGCGATGATCTTCTCCTATTTCGTGGTGCAGGCACAGTTGCCCGAAGCGTTGATCGCCTGGATCAAGAGCATGGGCATGTCCCCGCTCTGGCTGATGATTACGCTGATCATTACCTACATCGTGCTGGGATGCTTCCTCGAAGGCATCGGCCTGGTTCTGATCACGGTACCGGTATTCCTGCCGGTGGTCGTCGCCAGCGGCTATGACCCCGTCTGGTTCGGCGTGCTGGTCGTGGTCGTGGTCGAGATGGGTCTGATCCACCCGCCCGTGGGCATGAATCTTTTCGTGATTCAGGCCCAGGTGCCGGATATACCCATTCTTTCCATCTACAAGGGCACGCTGCCATTCCTGGTCTCGCCGATAGTGCTGATCGTGCTGCTGCTATCCTTCCCGGACATTGCGCTGTACCTCCCGCGCATGCTGTATGGCAAATGAGTCCTGCCGGGACTGCGTCCTGGTCCAGGGTGCAGGCAGCGCTTCCGGCAGGGCTTGAAGCGCTCCCGTAGAGACGACACATGGCCTCCCTCGTGCTGTTCTTCTCCCCCGGTTCCTGTTCGCGGGTAAGCATGGTTGCGCTCGAGGAAGCCGGAGTCGACTACACGACCCGGCGCGTGTTGTTGGCGGACGGCGAGCAGCGTGGACCGGATTTCCGCGCCGTCAATCCGAAAGGCAAGGTTCCGGCCCTGCTGGTCGACAGTCGGGTACTCACCGAAAACGTCGCCATACTGACATTCCTGGCGCGACGTCACCCCGAGGCGGACCTGCTGCCGACAGCCGATCCGTGGCAGGAAGCGGAGGCACTGTCGCTGCTCGGCTGGTGCGCATCCGGACTGCACCCTTTGGTGACCCGCCTGCGGCTCCCGCAACGTTTCTGCGACCTGCCGGGCAGCGTCGATCGCGTCCGCGAACTGGCACGCGAAGAGATGATCGGACAGTTGAGCGTTGCTGAGGAGCGCTTGTCGCGCCAGCCCTGGATGCTGGGACGGGCGTGGTCAATCGCAGACACTTACCTGGCGTGGGCCTGGGGACGCTGTCCCGAGTCGGGCATCGACGCCGCGCGGTTTCCTCACCTCTGCCGTCATCACGACAACACCATGACGCGACCGGCCGCACAGCGGGCAATCCGGCGCGAAGCGACGAACTGAGGTTTGCGCCCGCAAGACCTTCAGGCAGAGCTTCCCTGCGCAACCTGGCGCAGGACTTTTGCGAAGCGGGCGGCGATCGGCGACAGTTCCTCGTTCGCTCGCCACATCAGACCGACAGGCCGCAGCGGGCCGACGTCGGTCAATTCCACGGCGCAAATGCGCCCCAGTTCGCGCTCGACCTCGACCAGTCGCGGCGACATGATGGTCACGCAATCGGAGCTCATGACGATCGCCTTGATGGCGAGAATCGAGTTGGTGTTGATCGCCCGCGTCGGCCACCCGATGCCTGCCGTGGCGAACATGTTCTCCAGCTGCCGTCTGAACGCACTGCCACCCGCCGGAAGTACCCATTTGACGCCTTCCAGATCTTTCAAGGAAACCGATGAAAGGCTGGCCAGCGGATGCTCCGCGCGCAGGATCAGCGACCAGTCCGCCAGCAGCAGCGGTTCGGTTTCAACGTCGGGATAGTCGGGGCCCACGCCCAGTCGACTGATGACCAGGTCGAGTTCTCTCGACCTGAGCATCGACAGGATTCTGTCATCGAGATCCTCGACTACCGATACCGAGACATCCGGCGTTTCGCGCAGCAGCACCTCCAAGGCCAGGGGAACCAGGCCCACGGCGGTGATCGGCGTGATTCCCAGGGCCAGCAAGCCTTCCAGGCCCATCGACCGCAGGCGGGTATCTACCTTGGCGCGATCGAGCAGCGACTCCAGCGCCTGTGCGTGAAAGGCCAGAGTCTTGCCGAACTCGGTAAGCCGCGCACCGTGGCGATCCCGGTCCAGCACGCGTACGCCCAGTCCGTGTTCCAGAACGGCAATGCTCTGCGACAAGGCCGGTTGCGACACGCGAGTCGCCTCCGCTGCACCGCTGAAGGAACCATGCCGGGCAACGGCGAGCAGGTCTAGCAATCGGCGCGGATCCAGTCGCATTGTGACTCCTGTGTCGAGATTTGCTGTATGTACGGGGTTCGCAGGCACCGCGACGCATTTTGCGCCGGACCACGGATTTCAGCCCGGGAGTTCGCTGTCTTGAAGGGCGTTTCCGTGCCTCGAAAACAGGCAGAGGATACCGTAAGCGGCACGGTCCTGACCGCCGCTGCGCTGGAGCAAGCCCTGATCGCCGTAGCGCCGGCGCCGACTCCCGCCCCGCCCGCCTTCAGTAGAGAAAACGGTCATTCAAGTCGTCCAGGTTCAGCTCGTGCAGTATCTGCGCCAGACGCTCGCGCGCGTTGCCGCGCGGCGCGTTGGTGAAGCGGGCGATGATCAGTTCGTTCTTCATCGAATGTTCCCAGCCCACCAGCTCGGTGACGCTGAGCTGGTAGCCATGCGCCTCGAGCAGCAGACAGCGCAGGACGTTGGTGATCTGGCTGCCGAATTCGCGGGTGTGGATCGGATGGCGCCAGATCTCCGACAGCGCGGTCCGGCCCAATGACTCGTTCTTGTGCCGCCGCAGTACGGACGCGACTTCGGCCTGGCAGCAGGGCGCCAGAACGATGAATCTGGCCTGCTTTTGCAGGGCGAACCGGATCGCGTCGTCGGTCGCCGTGTCGCAGGCGTGCAGTGCGGTGACGATGTCGACCTGGTGCGGCAGTTGCGGCGACTCGATCGATTCCCCGACCGAAAGATTGAGGAATGACATCCGGGCGAAGCCGAGCCGTTGCGCGAGCTCGCGGGATCGCCCGACGAGTTCGGCGCGGGTCTCGATGCCATACACGTGGCCGCGATCCCTGCCCTTGAGGAACAGGTCGTAGAGGATGAAGCCGAGATAGGACTTTCCCGCCCCGTGGTCGACCAGCACCAGATCGCCGCGTTCGGCCATGGTCTCGGCCAGCAGCGGCTCGATGAACTGATAGAGGTGATAGACCTGCTTCAGCTTGCGCCGGCTGTCTTGATTGAGCTTGCCGTCGCGGGTCAGGATGTGCAGCTCCTGGAGCAGCGCAAGCGACTGCTCCGGCCTGATTTCGGGGATGCCGCTCACGACCTTGAATTCAATCTTCTGCCGGCAGGCGAATGATGTGCTGGCCGGATTTCTCGTCGCGCTCCAGGACCAGCAGCTTGTGCTTCATGGCGTCCTCCAGCAGTTCGCCGAAGGAACGGTAGCCGTAGTAGGACTCGCTGAAGCCGGGCTTGCGCCGCTTCAGGGTCTGCTTGACCATCGAACCCCAGATCTTTTCGTCTTCACCACGCTCGGCCACCAGCGCCTCCACGGTTTCCACGACCAGGTCGATCGCCTCCTGCCGCTTGGGATCTTCGGCCTTTTCCTCGCTCCTCGGCGCTGCGGTCTTTGCCGCGCTGGCAACCACCTTGGCCGGCGCCTTCCTCTCGCCGCGCTGCTTCTTGGCCGGCAACTCCCGCACCAGATCGTCATAGAAAATGAATTCGTCGCAGTTCGCGGCCAGCAGGTCGGAGGTCGCCGCCTTGACGCCGACGCCGATCACGCGCTTGTTGTTCTCGCGCAGCTTGGAGACCAGGGGCGAAAAGTCCGAGTCGCCGCTGATGATGACGAAGGTGTCGACATGCGACTTGGTGTAGCAGAGGTCGAGGGCGTCCACCACCATGCGGATGTCGGCGGAGTTCTTTCCCGACTGGCGCAGGTGAGGAATCTCGATCAGCTCGAACGAGGCCTCGTGCATCGGCGCCTTGAACTCCTTGTAGCGCGCCCAGTCGCAGTAGGCCTTCTTGACCACGATGCTGCCCTTCAGCAGCAGCCGCTCGAGGACCTTGTTGATGTCGAACTGGGCGTATTTCGCGTCGCGCACGCCGAGGGCGACGTTCTCGAAGTCGCAAAACAGCGCCATGCTGGTGATTTCGGGGTTTCCGGCCATGATAGGGCTCCAGTGAACAGGGCCCGATGATATCAGTGTCGCGCGAATGGTTTCCCGCAGCCCGGCGCAGCGGGCATAATGCGCACCCCTGCTCAACGCCGATTTCCCCGAATGGCTGCCCCCCTCGAAACCCTGCGCCGCGTCTTCGGCTACCCCTCCTTCCGGGGGCCGCAGCAGGAGATCATCGATCACCTGATCGGCGGCGGCGACGCACTGGTGCTGATGCCTACCGGCGGGGGGAAGTCGCTGTGCTACCAGATCCCCGCCCTGCTCCGGGACGGCGTCGGCGTCGTGGTCTCGCCCCTGATCGCGCTGATGCAGGACCAGGTCGATGCCCTGCTGCAAGCGGGCGTCCGGGCCGCCTTTCTCAATTCCTCGCAGGACTATGCGACCGCATCCGAGGTCGAACGGCGCCTGCGCATGGACGAACTCGACCTCATCTACGTCGCGCCGGAGCGCCTGCTGACGGAGCGCTTTCTCGGCGTCATGGATTACCTGGTCGGCAGGAACCGCCTTGCCCTCTTCGCCATCGACGAAGCGCATTGCGTCTCGCAGTGGGGTCACGATTTCCGGCCCGAATACATCCAGCTCTCCGCCCTTCATGAACGCTACCCGGCGGTGCCGCGCATCGCGCTGACGGCGACTGCCGACCACCTGACGCGGCAGGAGATCATCACCCGCCTCGGACTCGACGCGGCGCGCGTGTTCATTTCGAGCTTCGACCGGCCGAACATCCGCTACACGGTGGTCGAACGCGACAACCCGCGCCGGCAGCTGCTCGACTTTCTCGGCACACAGCGCGGCGCCGCCGGCATCGTGTATTGCCTGTCGCGCAAGAAGGTCGATGAAACCGCCGCCTGGCTCAATCAGCAGGGCATCACCGCCCTGCCCTACCATGCCGGGCTCGACGCCGCCGTGCGCCTGCAACATCAGCAGCGCTTTCTGCGCGAAGACGGCGTCGTCATGGTGGCGACCATCGCCTTCGGCATGGGCATCGACAAGCCCGACGTGCGCTTCGTCGCCCATCTCGATCTGCCCAAGAGCCTCGAGGCCTACTACCAGGAAACCGGCCGCGCCGGCCGCGACGGCGAACCCGCCGAGGCCTGGATGACCTACGGCCTCAACGACGTCGTGATCCACCGCCTGCGCATCGACGAATCGGCGGCGAGCGAGGAACAGAAGCGCGTCGAGCGGAGCAAGCTCGACGCCCTGCTGGCCTGGTGCGAGACCGCCGCCTGCCGGCGCGCGCTGCTGCTCAAGTATTTCAGTGAGGAGGCCGGGGCCTGCGGCAACTGCGACACCTGCCTCGACCCGCCGCAACTCTGGGACGGCACGGTCGCCGCGCAAAAGGCCATGTCGGCGGCCCTGCGCACCGGCCAGCGATTCGGCGCCGGACACCTGATCGACATCCTGCGGGGCAAGGCTACCGAAAAAGTCCAGCAGTTCGGCCATGGCGACCTGCCCACCTTCGGTGCCGGCACGGATCTCGACGACGCCGGCTGGCGCTCGGTATTCCGCCAGCTGCTCGCCGCCGGTTTGCTGCAGGCCGACGCGCAGGCCTACGGCGGGCTGCGCCTGACCGACGCGGCGCGGCCGGTGCTGAAGGGCGAAGCGACCCTGTCGCTGCGCCGGCAGGCAAAGCGTGTTCCCGGCAAGAAGTCGGCGCTGGCGGGACGGCGACCGGACGACGGACCCGCCCTGGCAGAGGCCGACGCACCGCTGTTCGATGCGCTGCGCGCCTGGCGTGCCGGACTGGCGCGCGAACAGGGCGTGCCGGCCTACGTGATCCTCCACGACAAGAGCCTGCGCGAACTCGCCGCCCGCCGCCCGGACAGTCTGAGCGAACTGCTCGCGGTGCCCGGCATCGGGCAGGCCAAGGCCGATCGCTATGGAGAAGCGCTCTTGCGCCTGATCGCTTGAGCCGGCGAGAATTTTCCGTCGCAGCGCTGACAGAACTGCCCGCCGACAGGCGATAATGTCGGGCTGTCAAATAGTGGAAAAGCTTGCAATGAAGCGCGTCGATGATTTCCGCCTGCGGCTGGGCAAGAAAGAACTGGTTCCGATCGTTGTCGGCGGCATGGGCGTCGACATTTCGACCGCGGAACTCGCCCTGGAGGCGGCCCGGCTTGGCGGTATCGGCCACATTTCCGACGCGATGGTGCCCACGGTTTCCGACCGGCGCTTCAATACCAAGTACGTCAAGGACAAGCTCCGGCAGTACAAGTACAACGTCGCCAATACTGAGAAGGCCGTGGTCAAGTTCGACCTCGGCCTGCTCGCGGAAGCGACTGCCCTGCACGTCGGGCGCACGATGGAAGCCAAGCGCGGCGACGGGCTGATCTTCGCCAACTGCATGGAAAAGCTGACCATGAACGCGCCCAGGGAAACCCTGCGCGTTCGCCTCCACGCCGCGCTCGACGCCGGCATCGACGGCATCACGCTGGCAGCCGGCCTGCATCTCGGTTCGTTTGCGCTGATGGAGGATCATCCGCGCTTCCGCGACGTCAAGCTGGGCATCATCGTTTCGTCCCTGCGCGCCCTGACGCTGTTTCTGAAAAAGAGCGCGCGCACCGGCCGCCTCCCCGACTATGTCGTGATCGAAGGGCCTCTGGCCGGCGGCCACCTGGGTTTCGGCATGGACTGGGCTCAGTACGATCTCGCCAGGATCGTGGTCGAAATTCGCGACTGGATGAAGGCCGAGCATCTCGACATTCCGCTGATTCCGGCCGGCGGCATCTTTACCGGATCGGACGCCGTCGCCTACATGGAAATGGGCGCCGCCGCGGTGCAGGTCGCGACGCGCTTCACCGTGTCGAAGGAATGCGGCCTGCCGGAGAAGGTGCAGCAGGAGTATTTCAAGGCCAGTGAAAGCGACATCGAGGTGAATACGATTTCACCGACCGGCTACCCGATGCGCATGCTGAAGAACAGCCCCGCGATCGGCGCCGGCATTCGGCCGAACTGCGAAGCCTTCGGCTATCTGCTGGATTCCAACGGCAGCTGCCAGTACATCGAGGCCTACAACCGCGAAGTGGCGCTGCATCCGCATGCAAAGAAGATCCATGTACTGGACAAGACCTGCCTGTGCACCCACATGCGCAATTTCGACTGCTGGACTTGCGGCCACTACACCTACCGCTTGAAGGACACCACGCGCCGCAACGACGACGGCAGCTATAGGCTGCTGTCAGCGGAACACATCTTCCGCGACTACCAGTTCAGCACCGATAACAAGATCGCGCTGCCTGCCTGAGCCGCAGCGTCAGGGCTTGTGAAGAAATCGTTGCGAGCGGGCCGCAGCGGGGTGCGGCCGGAGCGCAGCTACCGGAATGCACTTATTTGTGCATGAGGATAGCGAGCACCGCCCAATCCCCGATCCGGCACGCGCAGTAGATTTATTCGCAAGCCCTCAGGCGGGGAAGACGCCCGTCGACAGATAGCGGTCGCCGCGGTCGCAGACGATGGTGACGATGACCGCATTGTCCACCTGGTTCGCGATGCGCACGGCCACCGCGAGTGCGCCACCGGAGGAAATTCCTGCAAAGATGCCTTCTTCACGGGCGAGCCGCCGCGCCATTTCCTCGGCCTGCCCCTGGCTCACGTTTTCGACCTGATCGACGCGCGAGCCGTCGTAGATTTTCGGCAGGTAGGCTTCCGGCCACTTGCGTATGCCGGGAATCTGCGAGCCTTCCTCCGGCTGGCAACCGATGATGCGGATCGCCGGATTCTGCTCCTTGAAATAGCGCGAGCAGCCCATGATGGTGCCGGTAGTGCCCATGCTCGAAACGAAATGCGTGATGCGTCCGCCTGTGTCGCGCCAGATTTCCGGCCCGGTGGTTTCGTAGTGCGCCAGGGGATTGTCCGGATTGGCGAACTGGTCGAGCACGATGCCCTTGCCATCCCTGACCATCTGCTCGCTCAGGTCGCGCGCCGCTTCCATGCCGCCCGCCTTGGGGGTCAGGATCAGTTCGGCGCCGAATGCACGCATGGTCTGGCAGCGTTCGACGCTCTGATGTTCCGGCATGATCAGGATCATGCGGTAGCCGCGCATCGCGGCGGCCATCGCCAGCGCTATCCCGGTGTTGCCCGAGGTGGCTTCGATCAGGGTGTCGCCGGGTTTGATGCGTCCGCGCGCCTCGGCGTGGGTGATCATGGACAAGGCCGGCCGGTCCTTGACCGAGCCCGCAGGATTGTTGCCTTCCAGCTTGGCCAGAATCACGTTGTTGCGGCGTGCGGCCTCCGCGCCGGGAATGCGCTTGAGCTGGACCAGCGGCGTATTGCCGACGAAGTCTTCCAGCGTTTTCCAGTTCATGGCAGGCAACTCATCTGGCGAGCCATTTCACGTAGTCGGCCACGCCTTCTTCCACCGGAGCGAAAGCGTCCTTGTAGCCGGCGCCGCGCAGCTGCGAAAGGTCGGCCTCGGTGAAGCTCTGGTACTTGCCCTTCAAGGCATCCGGGAAGGGAATGTATTCGATGATGCCCTGAGCCACGAGTTCGGCGACCGAAAGCGCCGGCTTGTTTTCCATCGCACGGCAGGCATTCACGGTGGCGGCGGCGAGTTCGTTGAAGCTCTGCGCGCGGCCGGTGCCGAGGTTGAATATGCCGGACCTGCGGCTTTCCAGAAAATCCATGTTGACCTTGACCACGTCTCCGACGTAAACAAAATCGCGTCGCTGTTCGCCGTTGCCGTAGCCGCCATAGCCTTCGAACAGCTTGACCTTGCCCTCGGCCCGGTACTGGTTGAAGTGATGGAATGCGACCGACGCCATGCGACCCTTGTGCTGCTCGCGCGGGCCGTAAACGTTGAAATAGCGGAAGCCGGCCACCTGGGAGTCGGTCTCGTCCCCGTCCGGCCCGATGCGGCGACGCACCACCTGGTCGAACAGGAATTTCGAGTAACCGTACACATTGAGCGGCGCTTCGAATTCGCGTTCTTCGCGAAACACGCCGCCGCCGCCGTAGACCGACGCGGACGAAGCGTAAAGCAGTGGAACTTCCTGTTCGAGACAGAAATCCAGCAGCGTTTCCGAGTAGCGGTAATTGTTGGCCATCATGTAGCGGCCGTCGGTCTCCATGGTGTCGGAGCAGGCGCCCTCATGCAGGATGGCCTCGACGCCGCCATCCAGTTGGCCATGCTCGACCAGTTCAAGAAATTCCCGCTTGTCCATATAGTCCGCAATCTCGCAATCGGTGAGATTGAGGAACTTGTCGGCCTTGGTGAGGTTGTCGACCGCAATGATGTCGGTAACGCCGCGCTCGTTGAGTGCCTTGACCAGGTTTGCGCCGATAAATCCGCAGGCGCCGGTGACGACGTAGTACATAGGACCCCTAGTTGATCTGTTTCAATTCTTCCAGTGAGCAGGTCGCGGTGCCCAGCTTGCCGACCACGACGCCCGCCGCGAAATTGGCCTGACGCATGGCTTGCGGCATGGACAGGCCGCTGCCCAGCATCACTGCCAGCGTCGCGATGACCGTATCGCCGGCACCGCTGACATCATAAACCTCGCGCGCCAGTGCCGGCTCGTGCGTCGCGCCGTCGGCCGAAAACAGGGTCATGCCCTCCTCGCTGCGGGTGACCAGCAATGCCTCGAGGTGCAGTTCGCTGCGCAGGCGGGTGGCCTTCAGTGCGAGCTCGGCCTCATCCTTCCAGCGGCCGGCCACCTGGCGAAACTCGGATCGATTCGGCGTGAGCAGCGTTGCGCCGGCGTAACGGGCGTAGTCCTCGCCCTTGGGATCGACCAGGACCCTTTTCCCCGCAGCGCGGGCCAGCGAAATCATTTCCGTGATGTGGGTCAGGCCGCCCTTGCCGTAGTCGGAGAGAATCACGACATCGCAGGCCGCGAGCCGCGACTCGAAATCCGCCAGCTTGGCCTGCAGCACTTCGTGGTCCGGCGCGTTTTCGAAATCGATGCGCAGCAACTGCTGCTGCCGCCCGATCACGCGCAGCTTGACCGTCGTGCTGAGCTTGGCATCTTCATGCAGGCTGCATTCGATGCCGGAATTGGCCATCAGGCGCGCCAGGCTCTGCCCCGCCTCGTCGGCGCCGACTACGGACAGCAGCGTCACGCGCGCGCCCAGTGCGGCGCAGTTGCGTGCCACATTGGCGGCGCCGCCCGGACGTTCCTCGGTGCGTTCGACCTTGACCACCGGCACAGGCGCTTCCGGCGAAATGCGCGAGACCTCGCCGAACCAGTAGCGATCCAGCATAACGTCGCCGACCACCAGGATGCGGGTAGCCGAGGTATCGGGGAGCATATTCATGGTCACAGCCTGCCGATGGCGAAATACTCGAGGCCGGCCTTGCGCGGCGTCGCCGGGTCGTAGAGATTGCGGCCGTCGAAAATGACCGGCGTCTTCAGCTTGGCCTTGATCGCGTCGAAGTCGGGGCTGCGGAATTCCTTCCACTCGGTGACGATGGCCAGGGCATCGGCGCCGTCCAGCGCTTCCATCGGCGTCGAAGAATAGCTGATGCGCGGATTGTCGCCGAGGATGCGCTGCGCCTCATGGACGGCAACCGGATCGTAGGCACGAATCGATGCGCCGCGCGCCAGCAGGTCCGCAATCAGCACCAGGCTCGGCGCTTCGCGCATGTCGTCGGTATTCGGCTTGAACGCAAGGCCCCACAGGGCGAAGGTCATGCCGCTGAGATCCTTGCCGAGGCGCCTGGTGATCTTCTGTGCCAGTATGCCCTTCTGCATGTCATTGGCCGCCTCGACTGCCTGCAGCACCTGCAAGGCCTGGCCGGCATCCTGTGCCGTGCGGATCAGGGCCTGGACGTCCTTGGGGAAGCAGGAGCCGCCGTAGCCGACGCCGGGATAGAGGAAATGGAAGCCGATGCGCGGATCGGAGCCGATACCCTTCCTGACGAGTTCGATGTCGGCACCCAACTTTTCGGCCAGGTTCGCCAGCTCGTTCATGAAGCTGATGCGCGTCGCCAGCATCGCGTTGGCGGCGTATTTCGTCAGCTCCGCGCTCTTCACGTCCATCACGATCAGGCGTTCGTGGCTGCGCTGAAAGGGTGCATAGAGTTCGCGCATCAGTTCGACGGCGCGCGCGTCGTCGGCGCCGACGATGATGCGATCGGGCTTCATGAAGTCCTCGACGGCCGCGCCTTCCTTGAGGAATTCCGGATTCGAGACCACGCTGAAGTCGATCTTTGCGCCGCGTGTTTGCAGTTCTTCGGCAATCGCCGCGCGCACCTTGTCGGCGGTGCCGACCGGGACGGTGGACTTGTCCACCACGACCTTGTAGTCAGTCATGTGGCGTCCGACGTTGCGCGCAGCGGCGACCACGTACTGCAGGTCGGCGGAGCCATCCTCGTCGGGTGGCGTGCCGACGGCAATGAACTGCAGCACGCCGTGGGCAACCGCAGCCTCGATATCGGTGGTGAAGCGCAGGCGACCCGCCGCCTCGTTCTTTCGTACCATGGCCTCGAGGCCCGGTTCGTAGATCGGAATACCGCCTTCGTTGAGGGTGCGGATCTTTGCGGCATCGAGGTCGAGGCAGAGCACGTCATTGCCCACGTCCGCGAGGCAGGTGCCGGAAACGAGACCGACGTAGCCGGTGCCGATGACTGTAATTTTCATGGTGTGATCAAAGGATGATGTCGAATTCTTCGGTGCGCCTGGGCGGGTAGGTTTCCCAGCCGCCGCAGCCGGGACAGCGCCAGTAGAACTGGCGCGCCTTGAAGCCGCAGGCATCGCAGCGGTAGCGCGCAACGCGGCGGGTGTGGTTGTGGATCAGGTTCTTGATCAGTTCCAGATCGGAGCGCCGCTCCGGCGGGACCACCATGATCTGCGCTTCGAGCAGCTTGTCGAGGCCGAGCAGCGTCGGATTGCGGCGCAGTTCGTCGCGCACCAGCGTGTAGGCGGCTTCCGGACCGTCGTTCTCGAGTTCGGCGCGAAATACCGCGTCGAGCAGGTCCAGCGAGGGATGGCGCTCCAGCCAGCCGCGCAGCAAGGCAATGCCCTGCTCCATGCGGCCCAGTTGCACATGCACGGCCATGAGCTTTTCCGCGACGAGCGCGAGATAGATCGGATTCTGCTGTTCGATGCGTTTCCAGTAATCGATCGCCGTCTCGCCGGCGCCGAGTTTTACCGCCAGGTCGCCGAGCAAGAGGTTGGCGCGAACGCATTTCCGGTTGGCGGCCAGGGCCTCGTCGAGCAGACGTTGCGCCTCGTCGTGGCGGTCGTGAAGCATTTCGTTGGCCGCCATCTCGCAACGAAACTCGGCAATTTCCTTTTGCCACAGATGATCGGCATGGTTCGGCATGGCGTCGCAGGTCGCGATTGCCTTGGCCCATTCCTTTTCCTGCTGGTAGATCTCCAGCAGGCTCTTCAGCGCCTCTTCATCGCGGTCGGTGCCGCGCAGCTTGATGAATATCTCCTCGGCGCGATCGAGCAGGCCGGCCTTGAGGTAGTCCTGCCCGAGCTCGGACAGGGCGTGAAGCCGCTGTGCGGCCGACAGGCCATCGCGCTCGATCAGATTCTGATGCACGCGGATCGCGCGGTCGGTCTCGCCGCGCCGGCGAAACAGGTTGCCCAGGGCGAAATGCAGCTCGATGGTTTCCGGATCGATCCGTGCGGCTTCGATGAAGGCCTCGATGGCCTGGTCGGGCTGCTCGTTGAGCAGGAAGTTCAGGCCCTTGAAATACGAGCGCGGCAAGGCGCGCGACTCCTTGAGGATCTGCCTGATGTCGATCCGCGCGGCAATCCAGCCGAGGGCGAAAAAGACCGGCAGGACCAGCAGCCACCATAGTTCAATTTCCATCATGTTTGCGCGGCTCGTGGTCCGGATTGGGCTGCGGGCGCAGGAAGACGCTCAGGGCCGCCGTCAGGCCGACCGCAACGCC
>Ga0208753_100190_pt1 | contig 29229 bp, 17 predicted proteins | sample LakWasMet37_LOW7_2_FD_183877 | JGI IMG/M metagenome (GOLD analysis project Ga0208753, IMG submission 183877) | Freshwater sediment methanotrophic microbial communities from Lake Washington under simulated oxygen tension - Sediment Metagenome... | ecosystem: Environmental > Aquatic > Freshwater >... | reverse complement strand
GTTCACGAAGTTGTTGGTGCCGTATTGTTGATTGTCGTTATAGTGCATATTCTAGGTGCGATAAAACACAAATTTATTGATAAAGATGACACCATGAAACGTATGTCATTAAAATAATCACTGAATAGCAAAAAGCCCATCTCTGAATGGGCTTTTTTATTTGCAATACAATGGCTGATTAACGATCCAGCCCGTCTTCGACAATCTCGCCACTGGCCGCGTCACACTCGATTTCCCAAGTTTTACCGTCTTTACCCTGAATATCGATATCAAACAACAAACGTCCATCATCCTGCTCCATTTCGACTTCTATCACAGCGCCGGGATGACGCTCCAGAGTAGCCTTGATGCAGTCATTCATTTTGACATTGTGCTGTTCAGCATCTGCAATCGCTGGCCTTACATAATGACGGTTTTCTTTTTTCAGTAGAATTGCACCCGCAGCTCCCGCGCCGACCAGCGCAACAGCAACCAAAGCTAAAACGATTTTTTTCATCATGTTCTTACTCCAGATTAAATGGCAACTTGAATTGTACAACCCTATAATTTAAAACTTGTATGACCTAAAATCAATTAGGGAAACATTCACTCTACTGGTGATACTGACGACTATGCTCGCGCACTGCATTCAGCATAGCTGCCGCATTGTCTGGATCTGTCCATTGCGTAATGCCATGGCCCAGATTAAACACATGGCCAGCACCATGCCCGTAACTAGCAAGCACATTGGCAACCTGTTTCTCAATTGCTTCAGGCGTTGACAGCAAAATGGCAGGGTCTAGATTGCCTTGCAAAGCTACTTTATTGCCCACGCGTTTACGTGCGCTACCAATATCAATAGCCCAATCCAGACCGAGTGCATCAGCACCGATATCAGCCTGTGCTTCCAGCCATAGACCGCCGCCTTTGGTGAACACAATGCTAGGCACTTTACGGCCCTCACTGGTTTTAGTTAAGCCATTCACGATTTTCTGCATGTAATTCAATGAAAACTCGATATAGGCATCATGTGCCAGCGCACCACCCCAAGAGTCGAATATCATTACCGCCTGCGCACCGGCAGCGATTTGCGCGTTCAAGTACTGAATCACAGTTTGTGCAGTAATATCTAGAATATGGTGCAGCAAGTCAGGACGTGCATACGCCATTTTCTTGGTAGTCAAAAAGTCCGTGCCGCCTTTGCCTTCGACCATGTAGGTTGCCAGAGTCCACGGGCTGCCGCTGAAGCCAATCAAAGGTACGCGACCGTTTAATGTTTTGCGTATCTGGCTTACGGCATTGAATACATATTGCAGCTCGGCCATATCCGGCACGGTAAGCTTTTTAATATCGGCTTCGTGCTGCAAGGTGCGCTCGAATTTAGGACCTTCGCCTTCTTCAAAATATAAACCCAGACCCATCGCATCAGGCACGGTCAGAATATCTGAAAACAGGATAGCAGCATCAATAAGCGGGTAGCGATCTAATGGCTGCAGCGTCACGTCAGTCGCAAATTGCGCGTTTTTACAAAGACTTAAAAAACTACCTGCATTTTTACGCGTTGCTTTATATTCCGGCAGGTAACGGCCAGCCTGGCGCATCATCCACACTGGCGTGTATTCGGTAGGTTGGCGCAGCAAAGCGCGTAAGAAGGTGTCGTTCTGTAATGTAGTCATTGTTTCTGCTCAAAAAATTGGGGATGCGCGTGATGTGCATCCCCAGCTATTTTACTAGATTAAGCCCTACTTAGCGTAGGAGATTAACGTGGCAATACTGATGAACCCATCAAATATTCATCCACTGCGCGTGCTGCCTGACGGCCTTCACGAATCGCCCATACCACTAAAGACTGGCCGCGGCGCACGTCACCGGCAGCAAATACTTTTTCCTTGCTGGTTTTGTAGCAGCCTTCTCCATCGGTAGTGGCTTTTGCGTTACCGCGCTGGTCTTTTTCTACACCAAATACTTCCAATAGTTTTTGTACTGGTGATACAAAGCCCATTGCCAAAAATACCAGATCAGCGGGAATAGTAAATTCAGAGCCTGGCACTTCGCTCATCTTGCCATCTTTCCACTCTACGCGAGCGCCTTTAAGTGCAACCACTTTACCGTTTTCACCAATCAGCTCTTTTGTCGTAACAGACCAGTCGCGGTTAGCGCCTTCTTCATGTGAGCTTGAAGTACGCATTTTGAGCGGCCAGTTTGGCCATACCAGCTCTTTGTTCTCTTTAGCTGGCGGTTGTGGCATCAACTCAAATTGTGTAATGCTCAATGCGCCATGACGGTTTGAAGTACCCACACAGTCAGAACCGGTATCACCGCCGCCGATAACCACGACATGCTTGCCGGTAGCTTTAATTTGATCAGGAATCGTATCGCCTGCAACCACTTTATTCTGTGGAGTTAAAAAATCCATCGCAAAATGCACGCCATCCAGCTCACGGCCGGTTACCGGCAAATCGCGCGGCTGCTCGGCACCTGCTGCCAACACCACGGCATCAAACTCAGCCAGCAGGTCGTCTGCTTTTACAGTTTCGCCTACGTGCTGATTCACACGGAACTCAACACCTTCAGCAGTCATTTGCGCCATGCGGCGGTCGATGTGGGATTTTTCCATTTTGAAATCAGGAATACCGTAGCGCAGCAAACCGCCGATACGGCTATTTTTTTCCAGCACAACCACGCTGTGGCCGGCACGAGCTAGTTGCTGTGCGGCAGCCAAGCCAGCTGGACCTGAACCTACAACAGCTACTTTTTTACCGGTTTTGTTAGGATTGATCTGTGGTTTTACCCAGTCATTTTCCCAGGCTTTATCAATAATTGCATGCTCAATGGACTTAATACCCACCGCATCAGCATTGATGTTTAAAGTACAGGCAGCCTCGCATGGGGCAGGGCAGATACGACCAGTAAACTCAGGGAAATTATTGGTTGAATGCAATACATCAATCGCACTGCGCCAGTCCTGGTGATAAACCAGATCATTCCAGTCAGGAATGATATTGTTGATCGGACAGCCGGTAGTACAAAACGGAATACCGCAATCCATACAGCGCGCACCTTGCTGCTGAGCTTGCGCATCAGTCAGATGCAATACAAATTCTTTGTAATTTTTAACGCGTTCCTGAACCGGCAGGTTAGCCTCAGAAAGACGTTCAAATTCCATAAAGCCAGTTACTTTACCCATACTATAAAGCCTTTTCCTATAAGAGAGAGTCTCTTTATTTATTACCGTTAAAGCGAAATCTAATTATTAAGCCGCGATCAATGCCTTGTCTTCAGCCATTTCGATTAAAGCGCGCTTGTATTCATTTGGCATCACTTTAATAAACTTGCCGCGGGCATTTTCCCAATCCGCAAGTATCGCTTTGGCACGGCCGCTGTCAGTATATTCCGCATGCTTGTTGATCAAAGCAAGCAAAGTCACCTCATCCGGCTGGTCAAGGTGATGTACTGCATCTGCTGCCACATTGGCCGCATACTCAACTTTTTCAAGAGAGACCATGCCCATATTGCAGCGTTTAGCGAACATGCCGTCTTCATCATATACATAAGCCACGCCGCCGCTCATACCTGCCGCGAAGTTTTGGCCGGTTACGCCCAGCACAACAACAGTGCCGCCGGTCATGTACTCACAGCCGTGGTTACCCACGCCTTCAACCACAGCAGAAGCACCTGAGTTACGCACACAGAAACGCTCGCCTGCTACGCCGCTGAAATAACTCTCACCGCTAGTAGCACCGTACATGATTGCGTTACCCGCGATGATGTTCTGATGCGAAATGCCACGGAATGTCTTAGGTGGTTTAATCACGATGCGGCCGCCACACAGGCCTTTACCTACGTAGTCGTTACCTTCACCGGTCAGATCAAAGGTAATACCTTTAGCCAGGAATGCCGAGAAGCTCTGGCCGGATGTGCCGGTGAAATTCACATGGATGGTATCGTCTGGCAAACCTGCATTGCCATAACGTGTAGCAACCTGGTTAGACAGCATGGTACCCACGGTACGGTTGGTATTGGTGATTGGAATATCAATCACTGTCTTCTCGCCTTTTTCCAATGCCGGTTTAGCAAGCGCTACCAGTTTGTTATCCAGCGCATTTACCAAACCATGGTCTTGCACGTCATTGTTTTTGCGTGACACGCTGGCCGGCATGTCTGGCTGGTGGAATACTTTACTGAAATCCAGACCATTGATCTTCCAGTGGTCAATGCCGGCTTGTGTGTCCAATAAATCAGCACGGCCAATCAGGTCTTCAAACTTGGCAATACCCATGGATGCCATGAGTTCGCGCACTTCTTCAGCAACAAAGAAAAAGTAATTCACCACATGCTCAGGCTGGCCGGTAAAGCGTTTACGCAGCTCAGGGTCTTGTGTTGCCACGCCTACCGGGCAGGTGTTCAGATGACATTTACGCATCATGATACAGCCTTCAACCACCAGCGGTGCAGTAGCAAAGCCGAACTCGTCTGCACCCAGCAAGGCACCGATCACCACGTCACGGCCTGTTTTGATCTGGCCATCAACTTGCAACACTACACGGCCACGCAACTGATTCAATACCAAAGTCTGCTGTGCTTCAGACAAGCCCAGCTCCCATGGTGTACCGGCATGTTTCACAGATGAAATCGGTGATGCACCGGTACCGCCGTCATGGCCGGCAATTACGATATGGTCAGACTTGGCTTTTGCCACGCCTGCTGCCACCGTACCCACGCCGGTTTCAGAAACCAGTTTCACAGAGATAGAAGCTTTAGGGTTTGCATTTTTCAGGTCATGAATCAGCTGTGCCAGATCTTCAATCGAATAAATATCATGGTGTGGCGGTGGTGAAATCAAGCCCACGCCCGGCACTGAGAAACGCAGCTTAGCAATGTACTCAGAAACTTTATGGCCGGGCAGCTGACCGCCTTCACCTGGTTTTGCACCTTGTGCCATCTTGATCTGGATCTGGTCAGCATTTGCCAGGTATTCAGCAGTCACGCCAAAACGGCCAGATGCCACTTGCTTAATCGCAGAGCGCATAGAGTCGCCAGCTTTAAGCGCAATATCTTTCTCAATCAGTTTTTCACCAATAACGGCTGCCATCGTGGTAGCGTCAGCTACAGGAATAAAACGCTTGGCATCTTCGCCACCTTCACCGGTATTGGACTTGCCGCCGATACGGTTCATGGCAATCGCCAGAGTTGCGTGCGCTTCGGTAGAAATAGAACCCAATGACATGGCACCGGTTGCGAAGCGTTTCACGATTTCCTTAGCTGATTCTACAGACTCCAGCGGAATCGGTGTCGCTGCCGGCTTGATCTCGAACAGGCCGCGCAAGGTCATGTGACGGCGCGTCTGGTCGTTGATAAGTTTTGCATATTCTTTGTAAGTATCGAACTTGCCAGTACGCGTTGCATTTTGCAGCTTGGCGATAGATTCAGGTGTCCAGGTGTGTTCTTCACCGCGTACACGGAACGCATATTCACCGCCAGCATCCAGACTGTTAGCCAGCACCGGGTCAATACCGAATGCTGATGTATGCAAACGTACCGCCTCTTCAGCCACTTGGTCCAGGCCAATACCTTCAATATTGGTAGCGGTACCGGTAAAGTATTGCTCAACAAAGCTGCTGTTCAAGCCAATTGCTTCAAATCTCTGGCCGCCACAGTAAGACTGGTAGGTAGAAATACCCATTTTAGACATGACTTTGTACAGGCCTTTGCTGACCGCTTTAACAAAGTTTTTATTCGCCTTGTAGCTATCATCGGTCATGCCTTTGATAGTTTCGAAAGTCAGCCATGGGCAAACCGCTTCAGCACCGTAGCCGCCCAACAAAGCAAAATGATGTACTTCACGTGCAGAACCGGTATCCACCACCAAGCCGGCGCTGGTTCTTAAACCTGCACGCACCAAATGTTCATGCGTCGCAGAACATGCCAGCAGTGCAGGAATTGCCACACGTTCAGCACTCATGCTACGGTCTGACAGAATCAGGATATTAATGCCATCCTGCACTGCTTTTTCTGCTGATTGGGTCAAGCTTTCCAAAGCTGCCGCCATGCCGGCCTTACCTTGCTGAGCAGGGTAAGTGATATCAAGCACCAATGATTTATATTGATTGTTGGTCAGCGTAGCAATCGACTTCAACTGCTCCAGCTCTTCCAGCATCAATACCGGCTGACTGGCTTCAAGACGCATAGGCGGTGTAGTTTCATCCACACCCAGCAGGTTTGGTTTTGGACCAATAAAGGTAACCAGTGACATCACCAGCTCTTCACGAATCGGGTCGATTGGCGGGTTAGTCACTTGCGCAAACAGCTGCTTGAAGTAGTTGTACAGGACTTTAGGTCGGGCAGATAACACCGGCAATGCCGCATCGTTACCCATAGAGCCTGAACCCTCTTCACCGTTCTGCACGATAGGCTGCAGCACAAATTTGATGTCTTCCTGCGTATAACCGAAAGCCTGCTGCGTATCTAGCAAGCTGGCATTCAGTTGCAAGCCGCCGTCAACTTTAGGCATATCAGCCAGGAAGTAACGTGATTTTTCAATCCATTGTTTGTAAGGTTTAGCTGTAGCCAGACTTTGCTTTACTTCTGCATCGTCAATGATGCGACCTTGCACTGTGTCTATCAACAGCATTTTGCCTGGCTCTAAACGCCATTTTTTAACGATTTTTTCTTGCGGGAAAGTCAGTACGCCCATCTCGGATGCCATCATTACCAAGTCATCATCTGTCACCAGATAACGTGCCGGACGCAAGCCGTTACGGTCCAATGTTGCACCAATCATATTACCGTCCGTGAAAGCAACGGCAGCCGGGCCATCCCATGGCTCCATCAATGCAGCATGATATTCATAGAAAGCACGGCGATCTGCATCCATCAAGGCATTGCCTGACCACGCTTCCGGAATCAGCATCATCATTGCGTGCGGCAAGCTATAGCCACCGGCTACCAGCAATTCCAGACAGTTATCAAAACAGGCTGAGTCTGACTGGCCATCAACAATCAATGGCCACAATTTTTCCAGATCTTCACCGATCAAGGTAGAGCGCATCGCCTCATGGCGCGCCGCCATCCAGTTAACGTTGCCTTGTACAGTGTTGATTTCGCCGTTGTGCGCAATCATGCGGAATGGATGCGCAAGATCCCAGGCCGGGAAAGTGTTGGTTGAGAAGCGCTGATGCACCAATGCCAATGCTGACACTACGCTCTCATCATTTAAATCTTTGTAATAAACGCCTACTTCATTTGCCAGCAGCATGCCTTTGTAAACAATGGTGCGTGATGACAATGAAGGCATGTAGAACGCGGCCTTATCTTGTAACTCAAGCGCACGTACCGCATGTTCGATACGCTTGCGAATCACAAACAGCTTACGTTCAAATGTGTTTTGGTCAGCTACTTTGCTGGCGATAAACACCTGACGCATAGTAGGTTCAACATCACGTGCCGCATCGGCAATGTTGCTGTTATCAACCGGCACATCGCGCCAGCCTAATAATGTTTGATTTTCTTCCGCGATGATTTGAGTGAATAATGCTTCACATGCTTCGCGATTTTTTGCAGCTTGCGGTAAAAATACATTACCTACAGCATACTGGCCGGCAGCTGGCAGCTCGATATTGAGCTTTGCCGCTTCTTTACGCATAAAGGCGTCGGGCATTTGCATAAGCAAGCCGGCACCATCACCCAATTTAGGGTCGTAACCGGTTGCGCCACGGTGGGTAAGGTTAGTTAGTAACTCCAGACCTTTTTGCACGATATCGTGACTTTTTTTACCCTTAATATGTGCCACGAAGCCAACACCACAGGCATCGCGTTCGTTTGACGGGGTATATAAACCTTGCTTGGCCGGCTGTCCAGAATATCCGGTATCAGGGCCAATATCAGAGCCAGTGGAGCCTGTCGCGTTCAGCACGGCCTGTGTGTTTTCAAAACCAATCGGGTTAGTTAAATCTGATGCCATATTATTTAATCACAAAACATTTAGCGGAACCTTCAAGTTTACCGCCAAATGCCTATGAGTTCAATAAGATAGACCTTAAAGATAAAGATTATTTATTAAATAAGCTTTAATAAAATTGATAGCTATGCCGAAAAATTAATGCGATGCGAGCGAACTAAAAGCTTTTTTTGCCGCATTGATTGTCAATTCAACATCCTGATCCGTATGTGCCGCAGACACAAAACCAGCCTCAAATGCTGATGGCGCCAGATAAATACCTGCATCCAGCATTAAATGGAAGAATTTATTAAAATTTTCTTTGTTGGATTGCATCACCTCGGCAAAACTGCTTGGGCATTTTTCACTAAAATACAGGCCGAACATGCCGCCTACACTTTGTGCGCTGAACACCACGCCCGCTTCTTTAGCTGCCACCACCAAACCATCCACCAGCTTTTTGGTCTGCGCTGCGAGTTTGGCATGAAAATCTGGCGCTTGAATCAATTTCAAGGTCGCCAGGCCCGCTGTCACCGCAACCGGGTTTCCGGAAAGCGTACCAGCCTGATACACCGCACCTACCGGTGCCAGGCACTGCATGATGTCCTTACGGCCGCCAAAAGCACCTACCGGCAAACCGCCGCCGATCACTTTACCCAAGGTTGTCAGGTCTGGCTTGATGTTGTACAAAGCCTGCGCACCACCCAGATGTACGCGGAAACCGGTCATCACCTCATCAAATATCAGTACAGTGCCATGCTTGGTGCATAACTCGCGCAAGGTTTGTAAAAACTCCATGTGTGGCACTACCAGATTCATATTGCCAACCACCGGCTCGATAATCACACAGGCAAGCTCATCGCCCATTGCGGCAAATAATTCTTTAAGCGCTTCGGTATTGTTGTATTCCAGCGTCAAGGTATGTGCGGCCACTTCTGCCGGAACACCGGCAGAGCTTGGCACGCCTGCCTGATTATTTTTGCCGAACGTCAGCAAGCCCGAACCGGCTTTCACCAGCAAAGCATCTGAATGGCCGTGGTAACAGCCTTCAAACTTCAAAATCTTGCTGCGTCCGGTAAAACCGCGCGCCACACGAATCGCACTCATGGTCGCCTCGGTACCGCTGCTCACCAGACGAACCTGCTCCATGCTTGGCACCAGTTTGTTAATCAGTTGGGCTATTTCCAGCTCCAAACCGGTTGGCGCACCGAATGACAGGCTGTTGGCAGCGACATCTTGCACCGCCTTGATTACTTCAGGGTGGGCATGACCTAAAATCATTGGCCCCCATGAGTTGATGTAGTCGATATATTCCTTACCGTCCACATCCCATAACCGGGAGCCTAGCCCTTTTTTGAAAAAGACCGGTGTGCCGCCCACGCTGCGAAATGCACGTACCGGTGAATTCACCCCACCCGGAATAAATTGTTGTGATTTTTCAAATAACTGCTGCTGATTAGTCGATGTCATATACTTTTACTTCTCTATTGATACTGCGCTGTTTAAGGCGCCTTGTAATTATCCTGCGTCATTAAATCAATGCCGCATTCAAGGTTTTCTATCCATGAGATAAACTGATTCACCATATCCTTACCAATGAAAGGACGGCCATGCTGCGGCACGATAGATTCAATATCCAGCGTACGCACCATGTTTGCCCAAAAACGGCAGGCTTTGTTAGAAGTCATGTACCTTCTGTGGAAGCCGAGCATGCTTGGCAAGTGAGCATTAAAATCTGTCACAGGTTCAATTGCCAGATCCGCCGGCACCAGTGACGCACCCAAGTCGCCAGAAAATAAAATCTTGCTGGTAACATCGTAAAACTGGAAATTACCTTCAGAATGTAAAAAGTGCGCCGGCAATGCTTTAATTACAGTATTGCCCAGCTGAATATCCATGCCTTTATCGGGAATGCCGATGATACGATTCTCGGTATTGCCAACGCCGCAGAAGTGGGGCAAAAAGCGTTCCCAGATAGCTGGCGCCATCACCGTACACTCCGTACCTATCAGCCATTTGTTGATAGACGCCACAATATCCGGATCTTGATGTGATGCCAGAATATATTGCAACTTACGGAAATTAAAATATTTACCCATACCCACCATCAGTGCGTTATAGGTCATATTACCGCCCGGATCAATTAGGGCGCCATGTCCATCGGTCACAATCAAAAACTGATTCGACTGTACCGCTTCCGAGGAAGATTTGTCTGCCAGGTCATTAAATACGATACAGACATGGCTCCCATTGTTATATAGTTCTTTAGCCATAGAATTTCCCCTTTTTGAAGTGCAACTTTATGAAAGTGCAACTAAATATTGTAACAAGCATTAATATGCCAACTTAACATAAAACACGCAACTTAACTCTTACTTAACATTAGAAAATAGTTGTGAAAATCGCCGTGCCATATTCTCAGCAGAGTGCCCACTTTCATCTTCCTGATTAAAAAGCGCACCTACTACCGCAATTGCATCTGCTCCGGCAGCTACTGCCTGTGTAGCATTTTCCAAAGTAATGCCACCGATGGCTACCAAAGGAATGCTGACCGACTGCTTTGCCTGAGCAAATAAATTCAGCGGCGCCACCGGCGCGTTTGGCTTGGTGCCAGAGATAAAACAGGCGCCAAATGCTGCATAATTTGCGCCGGCCTGCTCGGCAGCAAGCGCTAATTCCGGCCGGTTATAGCAGGATGCTCCCAATATTTTGTTCGCGCCTAATCTTGCGCGCGCTTCGGCTAAATTGCCATCATCGCCGCCCAAATGCACGCCATCTGCATCTAAAGTGAGGCAAAGTTTAATGGAGTCGTTAATAATGAATGGCACCTGGTATTGCCGACACAAAGGCAAAATGGCACGAGCCTGCTGCGTTTGCAGCTTATGGCTGGCAAGTTTATTACGGTACTGCAAAACATTAATGCCACCACGCAATGCCGCCTCTACCTTAGCTAACAACACATCGGTATTTTCTTCATCCGGTGTGATTGCGTATAAACCGCGAATCTTATTAGGGTTGCCTAATATAGCCATGAATTTTGCGCTATTAAATTTACTTAGTGTGCTTTTACGCTGCCGTCACCGGGATTAATGACAGGATCTTCCTCATCACGCGCCCAGAACATGCGATCTGGAATATATTGGCCCATACCTGGCCTGAAACCGTTTTTAAGGGTCTGCCATGTGTATTCCTGCGCCTCTAAAACAGCATCTTCAATACTTAACCCATGCGCCATGCAGGCGGCAATTGCACTGGTAAGTGTGCAGCCGGAACCATGATAGCTACCGGGCAAGCGCTCCCATTTATAAGATTTGATCAGCTTATCTTCACCATACAGGGTATTGGTTACTTCCTGCGTGCGTTCATGTGTACCGGTAATAAGCACGTACTCGCTACCCATAGCCAATAATCGCGCAGCGGCTTCATCCAATGAGCTTAGCGATACCTCTTCCGTCTCGTCTGCAAAGGCAAACCTGCGCGCTTCAAGACTATTGGGCGTAATGAGCGTAGCCTGTGGAAACAGCAACTCCGTCATTGCGCTCATCATTTCATCATTGGTGAACTCATCACCGCGACCAGAAGTCAGGATAGGGTCTATCAGCAATGGAATATCAGGGTAATCCGCCATGATCTCAGCAATCACCGCCACATTTTCAACCGAGCCTAACAATCCCAGTTTAAATGCAGACACCTGCACATCTTCCAGAATTGCACGCGCCTGGTCATTCACCCAGTCTGCATCCATTGCCAGCACGCCATCAACGCCCACAGTATCCTGCGCAGTAATTGCCGTAACTACTGACAGTGGATGACAACCAATGCTGGCGAAGGTAAGAATATCTGCCTGCAAACCTGCACCGCCGCTGGGGTCTGTGCCGGCAAAAGTCATTACTGAGGGAGGTGCCTGATTAGCCATAATATTTAATCACTGAAGTTTGCTTAAAATTGGAGCGGGTGACGGGAATCGAACCCGCGTATCGAGCTTGGGAAGCTAGCGTTCTACCATTGAACTACACCCGCGAAGCATATATTTTACTTTATTTTAAGCGCTGCCAATTAAACTGATTGCGTATGAAGAATCAAATTAACAGCTAATATAGCTATTTGCTTTTTGCCCGACAAAAACAGTCATCCCAAATGCTGGCTTAATCTGGATTGCTTCAATACTTTAAATACAAGCTGGCTTAACGCCTGCGGGTAATTTAATACCAAAATTAAACATCACTGAAGCACCGGAATTGTTTGTTGATGGATTAACACTAGATTTACATTCTGCTGCCGAATCTTCTGAGCCGGATTCAGTAGTATTGCCGGCTGCGGTTTCGCCAACATTCAGAACAGCAACATTTGAAGTCGAGCGCCCGTTAGTAGCCACCTGTACACTACCCAACCCCGCATCATCACTAGGCTTGGCAGCTATAATCGTGAATGGGTTACTTACATAGCTTATATTGTAATTACTACCCGCATCCAGAGTACCCTGATTGATTGCATAATTTCCTGTGGCTTCACCTGTCAGGCGGCTCAGCGCTCCTGACAGCAGATCCCCACCCACCAAAGGCAAGCCGCTAAGGCTGTAGGTAAATGGTAATGGGTCTGCTGCACCGGCAGTTTTAATTTGGCCTGCGTTTGCAGTAACGGTAACAGGACGCGCTGTAATGCTGGCTGATGCACTTGCAGTGCTGTTGGTTAAATTATAGTTACCAGCAAGGCCGGTTCCATCTGCCAGAGCAATTCCACTAATATTTACAGTATTCGCGCTAATCACATCCTTGCTATTAAAAGTGCCGCTGGCTGCGCCTACAGTCAAGGTTTCACCCGATACGATTCCGGTAAAGTTTGCACTACCAACATTAAGTGTCGCACTGGTATTGCCATCATAAGTCTTGTTGTTGGCAGTAATTCCGGTAACCGCAGTAATATCTCGCTGGCTCACTGTACCTACCGCGCCAGTGGCAACCCCCGCGTTTGCCAGTTCATAGCCATATACCTGTTTAGCACCGTTAGATGCACTGGTGATAGCTAATGTATTAGAAGAGACTGTTTTACCTGATCCTGCATTTTTGTTGCTGTAAGTCGCGCTGCCAAGTGCAGAAATATTTACGGTATCTCCATCAATCATGCCGCTTTTGCCCAGTGTAAGACTAGCGATTGATGCTGCAGTCGTACCATCATAAACCTTGCTGGCTGACCCTCCCAAACTTGCAGCAATTACGGCTGGCGTACTATAAATAAAACCGTTGCCAGCGCCTAAAACAGTATCTGTTAACGTTGCATTGTATTGCTTGAAATTGTAGCCGGCTAATAAACCTGCGCCACGCGTATCTGACGTAGGCGTGGTTGAATAAACCAGCCAGCGCCCGGTGCCGGGGTTTAACGATGAATTGCCGGGATTCAAAAAGTTTTGCGCACTAGCAAGCAAAATAGAGGTTCCAGAACCCGTTGCGGTGATATTGCCAGCCAAGGTCAGATTATTGCTTAATGTCTTTGCGTTAATTGTTTTTACAGATGACGTGCCGATTGTTAAAGCGTTTGCATCAACCAGCGAAACATCGCGGCCATTGGAAATTACAACGCTATTAAAGTTATTACCGGCATTATTTAGTGTAATGTCATTTGTGACACCCGCTGCCAAAGTGGTAGCACCACCTACAGTTACAGCGGCTGATTGTGTGATTGCACCTGCGGTTTGCAGGCCGTAAGCGCCGGTTACATTAGTTGCACCAAGCACAATCGCATTAACATCGCGGATATTGGCACTGCCTGCCGTAATCGCTAATTGTGAAAAATTATTCGCAGCATTGATAGCACTGACAGCACCAGACCCGGCAGAAATATTAAGTGCATTGCCATTAGCATTTATACTGGATGAAAAAGTAACATTTGCATTGCTTGTAGTAAGCGTAGTCGGCGCGCCAAGTGTAACACTGTCACCATAAGCCTGCGCACCAACAGTGGTCACTGCGCCACCGTTAATTGCGGTACTTCCGCCTGCATTGGTTGTCAGGCTGGTTAACGCTAATGTGTTACCCACCGCACCACCAAAGGTGGTTGTGGCATTACTGTTAATAGTGAGAGAACGATTTGCCCCAGATGAATTAACAGTATTAGCGAAACCAACAGCCCCTCCACTAGCCGAACCTGCGCTGCCACCCGTGGTATCTATCGTTGTATTTGCAGAAAGCAGTGCCGCATCGGTAACCGTTAAACTGCCGCCGGCACCCGCTACACCGGTGCCGGTACGATTGCCGCCGGTAGTAGTTACACTTGTCATGGTAATGGTATTGCTGGCAGCGCCTGCATTCAGGCTTACCGTACCACCGCTACCGCCACTTTGATTGGTACCTACACCAGCGCTACCAGCCGCTACAATCGCGCCAACCGTTACATTTCCAGAAGAATTCACCGTAATGGCACCTGCATTTAAGCCTGCATTGCCGGTAACCGTAGCACCACCACTAGTAGTCAATGTCCCGGCAGTGAGATTACCAGCACTGGTCAAAGTCACGTTGCCGCCAGCACCCTTGCTACCACCCAAGGTGCTGATTGCACCGGTGGTTAAATTACCGGCAGTACCGGCATTGTTCACGACGATAGCTGCCGCCGTTCCACCAGTGCCAGTGCCCGCAGCACTGCCCGTATTGGCTGCCAGCGTGGTTGTCACAATATTGCCAGAGGTGTTGTTGGTGATGTTGATATTGCCGGCGTTGCCGCCATTGCCATTGGTTGCCGTGGCGTTACCGCCACTCGCTGTCACTGTCGAAGTGGTAATGCCGGTATTGCCGGTGATATTGATGTTTGCAGCATTACCGCCGTTTTGACTGGTACCCACGCCTGCACTGCCGCTGGCGGCAATCGTGGTGGTTGATACGCTGCCGCCGGAATTGATGGTGATTGCTGCTGCATTACGTCCGGCTGTGCCGGTTAGGGCAGTGCCGCCACTTGATGCAATGCTTGTGGTAGTCAGGTTGCCGCTGGTAGTGGTTAGGTTGATAACGCCGCCGTTACCATTGCTGCCGCCGGCAGTGCTTAGTGCGCCGGTGGTTAGCGTGCCGGCAGCATTGTTGGTAATGTTGATGGCACCGACTGTGCCACCCGCGCCGGTGCCAATGGCGTTGCCAGTACGTGCTGTTAGTGCGCCGGCTAGAATATTGCCGCTGGTGCTGTTGGTCAGTGTAATGCTGCCGGCATTGCCGCCGCTGGCTATGCCAGTGCCAGCATTACCGCCTGAATTGGTAATGGCGCCCACACTCATGCCTGTTGTGCTGCTAATGGTAACGTTGCCAGCATTGCCGCCAATCTGATTGGCGCCGTTGCCGTTACTGCCGCTGGCTGTTTTTGTACCGGTAGTGGTTACCGTGCTGCCGCTAATGCTGATCGTGCCGCCGTTTTTACCGGCAGTGCCAGCAGATGCCGTGCCGCCACTTGCCGTTAACGTTGCAGTACCCAGATTAACCGCGCCTGTCGCTGTGATGTTGATGTTGCCAGCGTTAGCATTGGCACCACCACTAGTAGTCAATGTCCCGGCAGTGAGATTACCAGCACTGGTCAAAGTCACGTTGCCGCCAGCACCCTTGCTACCACCCAAGGTGCTGATTGTACCGGTGGTTAAATTACCGGCAGTACCGGCATTGTTCACGACGATAGCTGCCGCCGTTCCGCCAGTGCCAGTGCCCGCAGCACTGCCCGTATTGGCTGCCAGCGTGGTTGTCACAATATTGCCAGAGGTGTTGTTGGTGATGTTGATATTGCCGGCGTTGCCGCCATTGCCATTGGTTGCCGTGGCGTTACCGCCACTCGCTGTCACTGTCGAAGTGGTAATGCCGGTATTGCCGGTGATATTGATGTTTGCAGCATTACCGCCGTTTTGACTGGTACCCACGCCTGCACTGCCGCTGGCGGCAATCGTGGTGGTTGATACGCTGCCGCCGGAATTGATGGTGATTGCTGCTGCATTACGTCCGGCTGTGCCGGTTAGGGCAGTGCCGCCACTTGATGCAATGCTTGTGGTAGTCAGGTTGCCGCTGGTAGTGGTTAGGTTGATAACGCCGCCGTTACCATTGCTGCCGCCGGCAGTGCTTAGTGCGCCGGTGGTTAGCGTGCCGGCAGCATTGTTGGTAATGTTGATGGCACCGACTGTGCCACCCGCGCCGGTGCCAATGGCGTTGCCAGTACGTGCTGTTAGTGCGCCGGCTAGAATATTGCCGCTGGTGCTGTTGGTCAGTGTAATGCTGCCGGCATTGCCGCCGCTGGCTATGCCAGTGCCAGCATTACCGCCTGAATTGGTAATGGCGCCCACACTCATGCCTGTTGTGCTGCTAATGGTAACGTTGCCAGCATTGCCGCCAATCTGATTGGCGCCGTTGCCGTTACTGCCGCTGGCTGTTTTTGTACCGGTAGTGGTTACCGTGCTGCCGCTAATGCTGATCGTGCCGCCGTTTTTACCGGCAGTGCCAGCAGATGCCGTGCCGCCACTTGCCGTTAACGTTGCAGTACCCAGATTAACCGCGCCTGTCGCTGTGATGTTGATGTTGCCAGCGTTAGCATTGGCACCACCACTAGTAGCAATATTACCAGCTGATCGTGAAATTGTTGCACCCGAGAGATCTATACCGCCAGCCTGCGCAGTGATATTGGCTGCTATGGCAACATTACCCACGCCAGAACTATCTGCATCAGCCTTAAAGTTGATATTACCGCTACCTGACACGGTAACCGCTGCATTTATGGCAATATTATTGTTTGCTTGCAAGCGAATGCTGTTATTAGCTGCCATGGTAAGTATGCTGGCAACCGTAATGTCATTGGTGGCTTGTAAAAATAATTCCGAGAATCCGGTAATATCCGCGATCTGAATAGTTGTTGTACCAGCCGCGGGCGCATCGGCAAAGGCAACATCTGGCGTCCCATTTGCATTATTGGGCGGCGTGGCCTGCGTAGTGGTATTAAGTATGATGTCCTTTGGGTCTAGCAGCACAAGGCCGCCAATCCCATTTGGCGCTGCTACGTCAACTGCGCCAAAGAAATCCAGACTCTGTTTACCTGAAACTTCAACAAAGCCACCATTGCCCTGGGTAGCACCTCCTTGTGCAGAAATGCTGCCGTAATAACGCGTAACATCATCCGCCCAAACTATTGCCTTACCGCCGTTTCCTTCCAGTTTTGCATCAACCGCAATCGTGGCATCTTTATCCACATAGGTAGTTCTTGCGTTTTGTACTTGCGTGTTTTTACCCTGATAATCGCCTCCTACCAACACTTCACCACCGCCAGCATTGCCAGACGCATCAAGTCTGGCTTGTTTAAGCAAAGCAAGCTGCTCACCGCTAACAGTAATGCTGCCGCCTTTAGTGTCCGCATTTTTTCCAGCGGCACTCAATGTACCGTCTACACTGACTCTGGCATGACTACCGCCTTCCAGGCGAATTACACCGTTGCGCTCAATCAGGCTATCGGCCTGCACAACACCAGTTACATTAACGGCTGAACTGCGAGAATTAGTTGCCAACTGCACAAACCCGCCAGCCGCTTGAATAGTACCAGCCTGCTCTACCAGGGCGCTCAGCGCATCACCTGACAATCGTGCTTTAACCAGACCGTTCCCGTAAAAATCCAGCACGGCAGATTCTGCAGACCCCATCACCACACTACCGTTGTTTGCAATTAAAGTGCCGCTATTTTTTACTTCATTACCCAGCAACACCAGATACCCGCCATCAGCCACTTTAATAGCGCCCTGATTAACAACGCTACCGGTGCCGCCAGTTGCGTTCAGTTGGTAGTTCTTGCTTAAAAAATTAGCGTTAGACATATTCATGCTGGTGGCAACCAGACTGCCAACGTCAACCTGAGCACCCGAACCAAACAATATGCCATTGGGATTGATAAGAAACAGACTGCCTGTGGCACTTAAACGCCCCAATATTTGGGAGGCCCCGGAACCAACAACCCGGTACAAAGCCGAGCCTTGCACGGGCTGAAGCACCCGGACTGACTCATTGGCAGCAATACCAAACGACCGCCAGTTAATGATGGCTTGCTGCGAAGTTTGATTGATAGTTAGGTCATTGCCCTTCACTTGCAGGGCTGATTGCCCAAACTGGCTGTCGGCGCCATCGGGCAGCGCATATAGCGTGCAAGGAGTTACCAACGCATTAAATAGCGCCATTTTGACTGCAAGCCTGAACTTGGCTTGATTGCTCAAACCCATATTCAGTTCGTCACTCCGCCTAATCATGATTGATCTCATCATTAAACTTGCTGGACATATTGAGTGCTGCGTTCATATTAAAACTCTTTTTGCAATTGACCCCATACGCGGGTTTCATTGTTCTCTCTGGCGCCGTCGGCATCTTGCTGCTGATGGGATGCGACCAGACTTAGTAACCATTTCTGCCTAAATGCCGCATCCAACCCCAAGCCATAATGTATGGATTTGACATGGTTATCATTACTTAGTGCATTTTGATTAACCTTGCCCTTACCACAATCAATAAAAACGTATGGGCTTAGTGTTTCTAGCAAAATACTTGCCATTTTCTCGCCCGCAGGGATGTTCTTTCTAATATCGGCTCCCGCCATAAAACCAGCATCAGCTAAACTTGGCAGCTCCGAGAAGGCGCGCCAGCGATTTGCACCACCTATGGTAATTTTTTCAACACTATCCAGATTTTTATTGGCAGCTTGATAATCCGCGCGCAAGGCAAGGCTGTAGCCATTATTGAAATATTGAACTCTGGATGCCGCCAAGCTATATTTAATGAAATTACCTTCTGTTCTTGCGTCGGTTGCATCAAGTGATTTTGCATAATCATCTTTGAATTTTACTTGTCCAGCACGCAGATTAAGCCCTAACTGATAGTTCGAATCATTGCTGTTATCAAACCAATCACCTAGTAATCCCAAGTCAAAACCTGATATATCCCGTTGATTTTTTAACGCAGATGCAGAAACTTCGTCATTAATCGCCTTATAAGAACCACCGAACCGCGCTGTTAATCCATAGTGCGCATTTCTTGCCAAAGGCTGGTCAATACCAATATTAAAATATTGACTATCCCCAAAAGCATTTAACGCTTTGAATTCACCACCCAGCTTGTAATCCACGTAATTATAAGCAAGATTCAGCAATGTTCCCGATACATGGACCGGCACATAATAAGCAAGCTGCAGCCCGCGCTGCCCTTCGTTTCTGGAGCTTTTCAAGTTAAAAATAAGCTGATCCCCGACATCTGCAAGATTATTTAAACTAATGCCGGCCTGCGCTACCTCACGCCCTGTGTATCGGTTGCCATAAGTATTAACAGAAGCAAAACCCACCCAGCGCGGTAACGGCTGCAGTTCAATTTCAACATCGGTACTACCTATAGCTTGCCCGGGGTTAAGCTGAGCGCTGGCTTTCAAAGCAGGCAAGGAATTGAGCAGTGCAATATTTCGTACAAGATTATTTTCTGTAACCGAATCACCGGGCCTCAGGTTATATCTAGCCATTTGCGCTGTAAATTTATTATCCAGCGCACCGGCGGCCTTGAATCTCAGCTCACCTAGCGTGCCCTCTAATACAGAAATCTCGACTTTATTTTCATTTATATCCTGCGCTGGCAGGTAAGCCTGAGCTAAAAAAAATCCATTTTTGCGATAATGATCGGTAATTATCTTTACAGCTTCATGCAGCTCCTTTAAACCAATCTCGCGCTGTGCATAGTCTGTTAGCAAGGCACCCAACTGCTCACTGGTAAAGGATTTATTGCCGGAAAATACAAATGTATGCACAATCAATTTAACATCTGCACCGGCAGCACTTGGCTGCTGTGGCGGTTTTTGCTGTTGTTTGATATCCGCTGGTGGCGCGGAAGGCAGTTGTTTAACAGGTTCAGCACGAGGAATGTTGGCAGGGTCAGGTGATTGCGTTGCGGCTTGGCATAACATCACTGTGTTTAGCAGAGTGAGTGCGGCAAAAATTGAGAATGCTGCTTTCGGCTTGGTAAACGCGTTTCTTAACAACATGAAATTACACTGCACTTAAAAATAGAGGTCATATATTTATTATCAAACTTTACACTGACAAATTAACATAAATCGTTAAATGAGATTGTAAAGTTTCCAGCAAGACTTGTACCAAAAGAAACTGCAACAGGTATGGCAGCCTTAGCTGCAGACCAAGATTTGATTAAAATTCCAGTGGATTGACATCTACCGCCCACCGGACTTTAGCGGCTAATTTATGTGCTCGCATCTGGCTCACCAACTGCTTAAGCAACTGCTGCAAGGCAGGACGCTGCCTTGCCTGCATTAACAGATAACCGCGTTCCATGCCTTTCAGCCGTTCCATCTGCGGCCGCACCGGATCATACACCAGCACCTGCTCACTCAGGCTGCGCACCTGTGCAAAGGCAAGCTGCAAAAATTGCTGCACCAGACTGTAATCATTAGCCTCGGCACGCAACAACGCAGTAAACACGTATGGTGGAAACTGCATCTGCTCACGCTCTTGCAGCAGAACGTTAGCATAGCTCTCGTAATCCTGAATGCGCAGGGCATTAAACAGGCTATGCTCCGGGAACTCCGTTTGAATGATGACCTGTCCGGCTTTGTCGGCACGGCCGGCGCGGCCAGCCACCTGCATCAGCTGCGCGAACAGGCGTTCACTGGCGCGAAAGTCCGGGCTGTGCAAAGCACTATCGGTATCAATCACGCCAACCAAAGTCAGGTTGGGAAAGTCATGCCCTTTAGCCAGCATCTGTGTACCCACCAGAATATCAATTTCCTGATTATGGACACGATCCAGAATCTCGACCAAGGCATTTTTGCGACTGATACTGTCACGATCCACCCTTGCGATGCGCGCTGTTGGCAACAATTGCGCCAGCGTTTGCTCCAGCCGCTGTGTACCGTGTCCGGTAGGGTGCAAGTCTGCATCACCGCAGCTGGGGCATTGATGGGGAATGCGCTGCTCATGGCCGCAATGGTGACAGCGCAATTTTCTCTGGCCCAAATGCACCACCAAGCGACTACTGCAACGGGTGCAAGGTGCAATCCAATGACAGGCTGAACATAACAGAACCGGTGAATAACCACGGCGATTAATAAATAACAGCGACTGCTCTTTACGCTCCAACCTTAATTTTAGTGCGCTAATCAATTGCGGAGTTAAGCCATGCTGCAAGTTAACCTTGGTGGTATCAATACAATCAATCTGCGGCAGCTGTGCCGCTGTTACGGCACGCTCTTTTAAACGCAGCAAACCATACTTGCTAGCTTGGTTTTGATTTACTGTCGCGTTATACCAGGTTTCAAGTGCCGGAGTAGCTGAACCCAATACCACCGGAATATTCAAACGTTTGGCGCGTACCATCGCCACATCACGTGCGTGGTAACGCATGCTGTCCTGCTGCTTGTAAGAACTATCGTGCTCTTCATCGATAATGATAAGTTTCAAGTTGGGTAACGGCGTAAAAATCGAAAGCCGGGTGCCGATGATGATTTTTGCGGCACCGGACTGCGCTAGCTGCCAGTGATGCAAGCGCTCACTCTCGCTTAAATTACTGTGCAGACTAACTAATGGAAAATCAGGCAAACGGCTTCTAAAACGCGCTTCCAATTGCGGCGTCAGGTTAATCTCCGGCACCAGTACTAGAACCTGCGCATCTTTGTGCTGCAAAACATGCTGCATCAAGCGGATATACACTTCGGTTTTTCCACTGCCGGTAATGCCGTGCAGCAGCCATGCTTTAAAGATTTCAGGTTGCGCCGTAATACTCTGCACCGCGTGTATTTGTTCAGCATTTAGCTGCGGCTCGGCGGCCTCAGGTATCGCCATCACCCGCTGCAACGCCAGCACCTGTTCACTGGTTACATAACCTGAATCTACCAGTGATTTAGCCGCCTTGCGCGCACTACCTGAAATGTCATCGAGTTGAGCTTCTGTTAATTGGCTTGCAGCTTGCAGCGCAGACAATACACCGCGCAACACTTTTTGCTTTTTTGGAATCTGCTCAACATCTGCCGCGCGACCTGCATCAGTGAGCTGGTAAAGATACTGCTTACGCGAAACTGCCGGTGCAATCTGGCGCAGGCGTGCCGGCAAGGCACTGAGCAGAGCCTGCCCGAACGGATATTGGTAATAATCCGCACTGAACTTAATTAAGCTTAACATCTCACTATCCAGTGGCGTTTCTTCCACAAACGCCTGCGATACAGGTTTCAGCTTTTCAAGCGCCACATCACTGCTATCAGCCACCGCCATCACTATGCCAATCTGGTTGCGTCGGCCAAACGGCACCAGAACACGCTGCCCAATCTGCACGTGCTGGTTTTCACTTAACTGGTTATCGCTTAAATAGTCAAATAAGCGGTCTAGTGGTACATCAAGTGCGATTTTTAGGATGGATGGCGGCAAAATTATGTGAAAAGTGTATGTTTAAAGAAAAAATGACGTCAGTAGGTTAAAATAGCGCTTTTAGAATTTTATGCAATTATTGTGAAAACACATCTTACCCAATTATTAGCAACCGCCGCAAAAACTATCGCGCCTGATGTAGCTAATTTGAATATCATACTGGAACGCCCAAAGTCAGCAGAGCATGGCGATTTTGCCACAAATCTGGCGCTGATTCTGGCCAAGCCGCTCAAACAGAATCCGCGTGTGATTGCCACGCAAATCATCGATGCGCTGCCAGCGAGCGAATACATCGCTAAAACAGAAATCGCCGGCGCAGGCTTTATTAATTTCTTTTTAAACCCGCAATCCAAACAGGTTGTGATTAAAGAGGTACTTAAAGCTGGTGACCAATTTGGCCGCAACAATAATGGCGACAGGCAAAAAGTGCAGGTCGAGTTCGTTTCTGCCAACCCGACCGGCCCATTGCATGTGGGCCATGGCCGCGGTGCGGCAGTGGGCGATTGTCTGGCGCGTCTGCTGGATGCAAACGGCTGGGATGTGACACGCGAGTTTTATTACAACGATGCCGGTGCGCAGATTGATAACCTGACCATTTCTGTGCTGGCACGCTGCAAGGGCATTTCAACCGAACATGAAAGCTTTCCGGAAAATGGCTACCGCGGTGAATACATCAATGATATTGCCGCAGCCTTTTTAACCAAACACACCGTAATTGCCGATGACATTGAAGTCACCGCCAGCGGCGACATCAATGATCTGGAATCAATTCGCGCTTTCAGTGTGGCTTATCTGCGCCATGAGCAAGACTTGGACTTGAAAGCATTCCAGATCGAATTTGATGTGTTTTCACTGGAAAGCGCACTGTACAAAAACGGCAGGGTAGAACAAACCGTGCAGGCATTGATCGACAGTGGCCATACCTACGAAGAAAACGATGCGCTGTGGCTCAAAACCACAGACTTTGGTGACGACAAAGACCGCGTGATGCGTAAAACAGATGGCGGCTACACCTACTTTGTGCCGGACGTTGCCTACCACGCAGAGAAATGGCAGCGCGGTTTTGTACGTGTGATTAACGAGCAGGGTGCCGACCACCACAGTACCATCACACGCGTACGTGCCGGTTTACAGGCATTGGATGTTGGCATTCCACAAGGCTGGCCTGATTACGTACTGCACCAGATGGTGACCGTGATGCGCGGCGGCGAAGAGGTCAAACTCTCGAAACGCGCCGGCAGCTATGTCACCCTGCGCGATCTGATTGAAGAAGTTGGCTGCGACGCCACCCGTTATTTCCTCGCAGCGCGCCGTGCGGATTCACAACTGGTGTTTGATATTGACCTGGCACGCAGCCAAAGCAATGACAACCCGGTGTATTACATTCAATATGCTCACGCCCGCATTTGCAGTGTGTTAAGTCAGTGGGATGGCGAAATTGCCAATCTTGTTTACACAGACCTGACACCGCTCGATAACGCACATGAAACCGCATTAATGCAACGCCTGAGCGAGTACCCTGAAGTAGTTGCCAATGCCGCCACTGAGCTGGCACCGCATGTAATCGCCAACTACTTAAAAGAATTAGCAAGCGACCTGCACAGCTACTACAATGAATATAAATTCCTGATTGATGATGAGCCGGTTAAATTAGCTCGTTTGAGTTTGATTCGTGCCACACAGCAAGTGCTTAAAAACGGCCTTGATTTACTAGGCGTTGAAGCCAGACAAAAAATGTAATTTCAATATCTCCAGTTAAATAGAGTTGAGTAAAAGATAAGGATTAATGATGAGCAGAGATTACAAACCAAGCCCAGAGCGCTCTAAAAAAACAAGTAATGGTAGCCCGTTCTTTTCCGGTTTATTGGTTGGAGTTTTTCTGGGCGTAGCCGCATCGTTGGCAGTGGTAATGTACATCAAAGGCGGCGAAAGCCCCTTTGCAACACCCGCAGATACTAAAAAACCGATTGCAGAGAAAATCGCAGAAGACGCTAAAAAATCAGCCGAGGCTGAAAACAAAAAACTGGCAGACGCAGCAGCTGATGGTAGCGATAAAACACGTTTTGATTTTTATACCATTTTGCCTGGCAGCGAGAGCAAAGTCACAGCTGAAGAACTTAATATTAAAGATCATCAACCACAACCTGTAGTGCAATACACTTATTACCTGCAAGTGGGCGCCTTCCAGACCGGGGAAGAAGCCGACAATATGAAAGCCAAGCTGGCATTGCAGGGGTTTGAAGCTTTGGTGCAAACAGCTACTATTCCTGATAAAGGTATATGGCATCGTGTGCGTGTTGGCCCATTAAGTAGTCTGGATGAAATTAATAAAGCCAAGAATGATTTAGCAGCTAACGGCTTCAAGTCTGACTTAATTAAAGTGAATAATGAAAACCAATAAGCCAGAATGCAGTCCATGTTTTGGTAAGGTTAATTAATTGTTTAAGTATGTTCAGATAATTTGTCAGCCAAATACAAAAAACATACGTTGTATTAGTTAGCATATTTTAGATACATCCATATAACCAAAGAGTTTAAAGACAGTTCAAAAGGAAAATATTAATGAAAAAACTATTCACCGCTTTAATGCTGCTTGCCTCATTCAATGTATTGGCAGCTGACCCGCAAATGGGTAAAGACTTTGATAGAACCGCACAAGCAATTGTTAATGACAATCCAAATAAAATCGAGGTCGTTGAATTATTCTGGTATGGCTGTGGTCATTGCCATCACATGGAAACACCTTTGAATGCGTGGGTTAAAAAACTACCTGCCGACGTTACCTTTAAACGCGTTCCAGGCTTACCAAACGCATCATGGGCACCAATGGCAAAAACCTATTACGCCATGGAAACATTAGGTGTACTAGAAAAACTGCACACCCCATTATTTGATGCGATCCACAAACAAAAAGCACTGAATCCTACCGATGAAAAAGCAGCCATCGAATGGGTCACCAAACAAAGCGGTTTAGATAAGATTAAAGTAGAAGAAGCGTTTAATTCATTCTCTACCAACGCTAATCTGAAACGCGCGGCCAACGTATTCCGTGCTTCTGGTGCGACTGGGGTGCCAAGTTTGGTAATTAACGGCCAATTCATCACCTCAAGCACTATGGCTGGTAATAATGATGCCGCTTTAAAAACTGCCGATTACATTATTGCCAACATCCGTGCTGACAAAGCCAAGGCTGCGAAAAAATAAAATGTATTAAAAAATCAGCGAGTCTTATATGAGCTGATATTATCCGCCAAACATTAACCCGTTTTTACAGCACAGTAAAAACGGGTTTTTTACATCCGTGTCAAAGTCAGGATATTTTGTATGAAAGTATTTATTACCGGCGCATCCAGTGGCATAGGTCAAGCACTGGCGCATGAATATGCAAAAAGACATCAAAACAATCATGCCATAATAGGGCTGGCAGCCAGACGCAGTGAGCACTTACAAAGTCTACAAAAAATGCTGCAAGATACCTATCAGGTTAAATGTGCAATTTACCCATTGGATGTGCGTGACCAAATGGCGATTAGTGATGCGGCCGCAGACTTTATACAACAACATGGCACACCAGATGTAGTCATTGCCAATGCCGGAGTGAGTAGCGGCACACTGACCGAACAACAACAAGACATCGCAGCTTTCCAAGCCGTAATGGATACTAACGTGCTTGGTTTAGTGCATACCTTTCAGCCGTTTATTTCAGCAATGCGTGCTGCCGGCAAAGGCCAGCTGGTAGGTATCGCCAGTGTTGCCGGCATCCGCGGACTGCCGGGGACTGGCGCTTACAGCGCATCTAAAGCCGCAGCCATTGCCTATCTGGAAAGCCTGCGTGTGGAAATGCTGCATCACAATATTGCTGTCACCACAATTGCACCCGGCTACATCCGCACGCCGATGACCGACATCAATAGTTACAGCATGCCATTTTTAATGGATGCAGATATTGCTGCCGCTAAATTTGTAAATGCGATTGAAAACAGACGCCGTTTTGTAGTGATTCCGTGGCAAATGGGCTGGGTAGCGCGGTTGATGCGCTTTATTCCGCCGGTGTTATGGGATTTTCTGGCGAAGAATGCGCCGCATAAATCCAGGGTTGAAGTTGAATAGTAATCAGCCGCAGATGCACGCAGATAAACGCGGATAGAGCCGGTCATTGCGAGCCGTAAGGCGTGGCAATCCAGCTAAAATAAAAAGCTGTGCAGCAACATCAGATATTAAAAACCTCTGGATCGCCACAGGCTTCGCCTTCGCGATGACGGTGTTTGGGTTTTATCCGCGTTTATCTGCGTGCATCTGCGGCTAAAAAACTTTAACGAGTAATCGGTTTGTAGCGAATGCGTTTAGGTTTAGCGCCTTTGGCGCCGAACTAGCCGCAGGTGTTTTGCGGCTTAGTTCGGTGGACATACCAGTTACTGGTACGGAAGGCTTTGTTTCAAAAGAATGAATATTTATCGAGTAATTGGTTTGTAGCGAATGCGTTTTGGCTTCGCGCCTTCCTCACCCAGACGTTTACGTTTATCGGCCTCATATTCCTGATAATTGCCGTTAAAGAACGTCCATTGTGATTCACCTTCGGCTGCCAGAATATGCGTGGCGATACGATCCAGGAACCAGCGGTCATGCGAGATCACCAGTACGCAGCCTGCAAACTCCAGCAGTGCGTCTTCTAATGCACGTAGCGTTTCCACATCAAGATCATTTGACGGCTCATCCAGCAGCAGCACATTGCCGCCTGAAATCAACGTTTTAGCTAAGTGCAGACGACCACGCTCACCACCGGACAGCTGACCTACTATCTTCTGCTGATCACCGCCTTTAAAGTTGAATCGTCCGATATAAGCACGTGACGGTGTTTCATAACGACCCACAGTCAGAATATCCGAGCCGCCGGAAATCTCGTCAAACACGGTTTTATCATTACTCAAGTCATCACGGCTCTGATCTACATACGCCAGCTTCACGGTCTGGCCGATTTTTACTGCACCACTGTCCGGCTGTTCTTTACCGGTGATCATTTTGAACAAGGTAGATTTACCGGCACCGTTCGGGCCAATAATGCCGACAATGGCACCCGCAGGAACGCTGAAACTCAGGTTATCGATCAGCAGACGATCCTTGAATGCTTTGCTGACACCGTCAAACTCAATGACCTGGTCACCCAGGCGCTCACCGGCAGGAATGAAAATCTCCTGCGTTTCGTTACGTTTCTGGTATTCGGCACTTGCCAGCTCTTCATAGCGTGCAATACGTGCCTTGCTCTTGGCCTGGCGTGCTTTCGGGTTCTGACGCACCCAGTCCAGCTCTGTATGCAAGGCCTTGCGGCGTGCAGACTCCTGAGATTCTTCCTGCGCCAGACGCGCTTCTTTCTGCTCCAGCCAGCTTGAGTAATTGCCTTTCCATGGAATACCATGGCCACGATCCAGCTCAAGAATCCATTCGGCTGCATTATCAAGGAAATATCTATCATGCGTTACCGCGACCACAGTACCCGGGAAGCGTACTAAAAACTGCTCCAGCCATTCCACTGACTCAGCATCCAGATGGTTGGTCGGCTCATCCAGCAGCAGCATATCCGGTTTGGAAAGCAATAACTTACACAGTGCCACACGGCGCTTTTCACCACCTGACAGTGGGCCTATCTTGGCATCCCATGCTGGCAGGCGCAGTGCATCTGCCGCAACTTCCAGCTGGTGCTCAACATCGGAACCACTGGCAGCGATAATATTTTCGTACTTGGCCTGTTCTTCAGCCAGTTTGTCAAAATCCGCATCCGGGTCAGCATAAGCTGCATACACCTCTTCCAACTTCTGCTTGGCCTGCATCACCTCGCCCATGCCACTTTCCACTTCCTCGCGCACGGTTTTTTCCGGGTCCAACTGTGGCTCCTGCGGCAAATAACCGATAGAGATGCCCGGCTGCCATTGCACTTCACCTTCAAACTCTTTATCTACACCGGCCATGATGCGCAGCACGGTAGATTTACCCGAGCCATTCAAGCCGAGCAAGCCGATTTTTGCACCCGGGAAGAACGACAGGGAAATATCCTTGATGATCTGTTTTTTAGGTGGGACGATTTTGCTCACGCGGAGCATAGACATTACATATTGAGCCATGATGAAACTTTGCTGATTTTAAAAATGAAAGCTTAACAGAAAGCAAGCCGGATAAGGTAGAGCGCACAGACCTAAGCCATGCTTATGCGTATAATGTATCAACTAAATATAACCATTCCAATAAAAACCATGGCAATCAAATCAACCATATATAAAATAGACCTGCAAATCGCAGACATGGATCGCCATTACTACGCCAATCACAGTTTGACTCTGGCCAGACACCCGTCTGAAACCGATGAGCGCCTGATGGTGCGCCTGATTGCCTTTATGCTCTACGCCAATGAGGCACTTAGTTTTGGCAAAGGTTTAAGCGATGATGAAGAACCGGACTTATGGCAAAAAGACCTCACTGGTGCGATTGAACTATGGATAGACGTAGGCCTGCCGGATGAGCGTGAAGTGCGTAAAGCCTGCGGCCGTGCCGCTCAGGTCGTAGTGGTACTGTACGGCGGGCGTATTGCAGATATGTGGTGGGACAACAACAGCAAGGCGCTGTTAAAGCTGAATAATCTGACGGTAATTAACCTGCCGGACACAGAGCAGATTACAGATATTGCCTCGCGTGGCATGACGATCAGCGGCACGATTCAGGATCAGCAAATATTGCTGGGGCATGCCACCGGCAGCGTAGAAATTAGCCCGGTGATACTGAAACAGCCCACTAAATATAGTTAGCGAATAACAGTTATGTAACATAGGCGTGGTTATGTCATCACGGAATACCGTGAGAAAAGGCAATCTGGAGATAGTCATGACAAATGCAGCAGCAAGCAAACTAACCCGGCAGGAACTCGAAA
>Ga0208753_100187_pt1 | contig 29687 bp, 30 predicted proteins | sample LakWasMet37_LOW7_2_FD_183877 | JGI IMG/M metagenome (GOLD analysis project Ga0208753, IMG submission 183877) | Freshwater sediment methanotrophic microbial communities from Lake Washington under simulated oxygen tension - Sediment Metagenome... | ecosystem: Environmental > Aquatic > Freshwater >... | reverse complement strand
CTTTCAATTCGTCCACAGTTTCCAGCAACAATGCGCTAGTAGCCCCATCCAGCGCCGCAGTACCATCGCGCACCAACCCCAACAAATCCTCGGCATAATGGGACAGTTGCTCCATCCCCAGCATATCCAGCGCCTTGGATATGCCTTTGATCGAATGGAACGAGCGAAACAGACGCGCCACTTCTTCTACCCAGATGCCATCGCTTTCCGCAGCGACCAGAATATGCTCCATAATTTCAAGATGCTCTTCCGTTTCGATGGCAAACTGCGCCCAGATATTTTCAATAAATTCGTCATTCATGTTTTTAAACCCGATTCTGTTTCAGCGGTCAAGCCGCCGGTAAATCAATCATTAACAATCCGCCTTCAGTTGCTTATTGGGCGGCATATAAGTACCTGAATATAAGTTTCCAGCTCTTGTTTAAAGCCGGAGTGCAGGCTTTGCCTGCTTTGCAAGCAGAGCTTGCACTCCAAAATATCCGAAAACTTTAGCTCGATTACTTAGCTATCTCGCTGACTCTCAAGCTCCAGCTTGTCGCTGGTTCCCAAGCTGGAGCTCTCATCGTTATACACATCATACACATCTCAAAGTAGGCCGGAATAAGCCGGTTCAAGCGATAGCGAGAACTGGCGTTGCCTACATGGATGTAGGTAAGGGGCGTGAGCAGGAGCGGAAGCTTTTCCGGCAAACACCTCCCGACCTCGCCGGAAACGCCACCTCGCGCTACGCGCTTGGATGGCCTTATTCCGGCCTACATCCTCAACGTCCCGCTTGTTCAGAACATCGCAAGTTAGACCTTCCAGGTTTTAAAAACCTGGAAGGTCTGCATATCAGTATGACGCTAGCCCGTAGACATTTGTGTATAACGATGAGAGCTGGAGCTTGGGAACCCGCGAAACCAACCAGCAAAATCCGCAAGGTGTCAAAAATTAACATTTCCCTGTACCCAGATTTTTTGAGTATCGGTAGCGAATCTATCTGCATCGTAATTAGCATATTTAGCCAGCAACGAATAATGCTTGCCGAATTTTTTGACCGCCTGAAAATTCCATTCCTTGCCGTAATGAACACGCCCGGTATCATCGGTAAAATCATGATAAATACCTGATAACACAAGACTATCGTTGTCCATAAACTTTGCGCTAACGGTGCCGAACACATCACGAATACCGTTATTAGGCGTAATCAGAAATAAATCCGCCCAGCCTTGGAACGCGTGGTTGGTACCCAGCGGTGTATCAAAAGTCCGATTCAGGCCGGAACCGTTAAGCTGCTCCATAGCGCCTTGAAAGCTGAAGTTATAGGCCGTAAAACCACTCATTAGATTGAAACGGTTGGCCTGATAGGGGCTTGAGTGTTGGTAATCCTGTTGGTAGCTCCATTCAGCCGTGTACAGCAAGCTGTAGTGATCATAGAATTTCTTCGGTTTGTCACTATTAATAAAGCGCAGGCCGTAAGTCTGGCTTGATTTTTGATAATTTTCACTTTCGGTATAATCGAGCCAATAGCCGTAACCGATCAGGTTGCCGTAGTCGCCAAGGTTATAGTTGGCATTGACTATCGGTGCATTGATATTTTCGGTCGTGGCGGTGAAGGTTTGTACGTTGCCTATATAGCCGATATTAACGGTCAAGCCTTTAAGCGATTTATTGGTGATTAAAACCGAATCGAATGTTGTTTCCAGTTGTCTCCAGCCTACGTTGCCGATAAAGCGGTCATCATCCAGCTTGATGCGTTGCCGCCCGCCTTTAATAACCGTATCAGGAACACCTGCATAACTGAGCCACATCTGGTTAAGTTCATTGTAGCCGGGGTCTGCGACGGTTGAATATCCCGGCTTATTGCCTCGGCCATTGTTGTAATCCGATTGCAAGGCGTGGGTACCTTCGTATTCCACATAGCCTTGCAGTCCATGAAATACAGGGGAAAGCAAACCTAAACGGGTGCGTAGAGTGTTGGCGTTGGCGGTTTTTGCCACGCCTTGGTCCTGATCAACGTTTTCATAACGATAATTGGTGTCAATCTTGACCGCGCCGCCATTGCCAAACTTAAGCGCATCTTCAATGGCTTGAGTAGTATCGGCAGATACCTGGCTACCGGCTGTAACTAATGTTAACAGCACTACAGATAAGGCTCTTGATGGTTTTTGTTGTTGTGGCATGTAGCCCCCTTTTGTATAGATAAAATAATTGCTAGTTTCGCTCGTTCCCAAGCTCCAGCTTGGGAATGCAGTCTTGGAAGCTCCAGCTTCCTCCGAGCGGGACGGGGGTTTGCAACCCCGTTCCTAACGTTTCAATAACTATTGCAATCGCTTTGTCCGTCAAACGTTTCGGACGGGGTTGCAAACCCCGTCCGGCATGGGCAGGAGTGCAAGCTTTGCTTGCGCATGCAGGCGAAGCCTGCACTCCTGCTATTGGCAACTTGCCTAAGTTATTTCGTGTTCATCCCGAGCGGAACGGGGGTTGCAAACCCCGTCCGGCATGGGACCGACTCGCGAAGCTGGAGCTTCGTTCCCTGGGTTCCCTGGGTTCCCTGGGTTCCCTGGGTTCCCTGGGTTCCCAAGCTGGAGCTTGGGAACCCGCGCGCAACTAGCGCGACCCGCGCTGAACCCCTTACACGCTGAACTTCTCCACCTCACGCCGAGTGTTATCGGCGATCTTGGATAGCTCCACTACGGTCGCGGTAATTTCCTCAGATGCTGCCGCATTGCTTTCGGCAATCTTGTTCAGGTTCGCCACATTCGCATTGATCTCCTGCACCGCCGCGCTTTGCTGTTCCAATGCCGCAGAAATACGTTGCAGCATGGCATCCGCCTGCATCGAACCTTCTTCGATGCGGTTCATGTCGAGGCTGACTTCCTTGACCGTCTCCACCGCACGATTGGCATCACTAACGGCTTGATGCACCAATTGGGCAATCTCTTGGGTGCTTTCGGCGCTATTGGCGGCGAGTTTGCCGACTTCTTCCGCGACGACCGCAAAGCCTTTACCGTGCTCTCCTGCCCGCGCCGCTTCAATCGCCGCATTAAGACTCAGCAGGTTGGTTTTGTTGGCAATTTTTTCAATCACTTCGGTGATCTTGTTGATCTTCTCCGAGTTGACGGCAATGCTGTTGACCACTTCGACCATGCGTTCCATCTTGACTTTACCGTCGCGAACAATAACCACCGATTCTTGCGATTTTTTGCTGGCGGCTTCAGTGTTGTTAGAAACGTCGGTGACCGAGGTCGCAGTTTGCCGCACCGCCGTGGCAACTTGATTGATGGCATGCATCTGGTTTTGCGCGCCGTCACTAATCTGACCAATGGCCGTGCTGGATTGGCTGGCGGCTGCCGCTACCTGACGGGTGTTGTCGTTAATCGTTTTCATCGCACCGGATAAGCCGTCGAGCGAGGTGTTGATGTTGTCTTTCAGCTTCAACAAATCGCCACGGCCTTCCGCCTTAACGCGCCCGGTCAGGTTGCCTTGCGCTACGCCATTCATCACATTACCCACGTCGCCCAACATCGCCTGCATCGCCTGCATCGCCTGATCAACAGTCGACTTGAACTCGCCTTCTACCTTGGCGTCAACTCTTTTGTTGAAGTCGCCTTCACGTAAAGCTTTCATCACTTCGGTCAACGCACTCATGGTCAGTTCCAACTTGTCTACGCTACCGTTGACACCTTGCTGCAGTTTCGCCAAGTCACCGCTCATGGTCGCCACTACCCGGCGGCTGAAATCACCTACGGCAATCGCCGCTACCACCTGGGAAATATCTCCCACCGAGGTTTCCAACATATCCGCACCTCGATTGAACAGACCCGAAATCTTTCCCAACCGGTCATCGCCGTGATAATCGATACGCGCCGATATGTCCCCGTTATCGAAAGCACGCACGGCGCATTCCATCTTGGTCAGCGTATCGCCGGTTCGGGCTCCCATCCAGGCAGTCAGTAACAGCGTCGTCAATACGACACCGGCTGCGACCATCATGACGGTCGTATTGCTGCTACCTGTCATCGCCAGCGCCGCAACTCCCAGTATGCCGAGGACTGAAACCGCTTGCGGCGCCCACCAGCGTAGCGCAAGCGGCAGGCGACCGAGCCGGCCCGCAGCTTTCCGGCGTTGTGCCAGCGTGTCCAGCGGAATCTTCTCCCCGTTCTTTAGCCGCTGATATAACCTGTCCGCCGCCGATACCTCGTCTCGCGACGGTTGCTTGCGCACCGACCGGTAACCCAGCAGGTTCGAACCGTCGTACACCGGTGTCACCGCAGCTTTCACCCAGTAATAATCACCGTTTGCACAACGGTTCTTGACCAGCCCCGTCCATTGCTGGCCCGCCTTGACGGTACGCCACAAATCCGCAAACGCCTCGGGCGGCATGTCGGGATGGCGCACCCAGTTATGGTGTTTACCGACCAGTTCCGCTTTGGTAAAGCCCGCTATCTTGCAAAAGGCGGCATTGGCCGTCTTGATGATGCCTTTGGTATCGGTCTCCGAAACCAGAATTTCGTGCGCAGGATAAAACTGCTCCACTTGTGTAATCGGGAGATTAACCTTCATAACCGTTCTTCCATGCAGAACTTCATAGGAACAAAGGCACTGCCGCCATGGTTACCGGCCTTTCGCCCCCAAAAAAACCTTGACAACCCGCCGCTTTTTCGGGGGGGGGGTAACTCAACAAACCATCACCGTCAACCTTTAAATTCATTGTTATCACTCTATTTTTCATTTTCTTTTCCTTTTATTCATTCAAATATAAGAATCATGTTCTCGTTCCCAACCTCGCGCCCACTGCCATTCAGTTAAGCGCCGCAGGAGCGGGCCATGCCCGCGATGAGACGGCACTGCTGCCTAAATGTCGCGGGCGCGGCCCGCTCCTACGATGTCGTTGTGCTTACCGAGCGGGACGGGGTTTGCAACCCCGTTCCTAACGTTTCAACAACTATTGCAATCGCTTTGTCCGTCAAACGTTTCGGACGGGGTTGCAAACCCCGTCCGGCATGGAGCCCCGTCCGGCATGGTTCCCAAGCTGGAGCTTGGGAACCAGCGCTTATGAGCGTCACCCCTTACACGCTGAACTTCTCCACCTCGCGCCGAGTGTTATCGGCAATCTTGGATAGCTCCACTACGGTGGCGGTAATTTCCTCTGACGCCGCCGCGTTGCTTTCGGCAATCTTGTTCAAGTTCGCCACATTTGCATTAATCTCCTGCACTGCTGCGCTTTGCTGTTCCAATGCCGCAGAAATGCGTTGCAACATGGCATCGGACTGCATCGAACCTTCTTCGATGCGGTTCATGTCGGCGCTGACTTCCTTGACCGTCTCCACCGCACGGTTAGCCTCGCTAACCGCTTGCTGCACCAGCAGGGCAATCTCTTGGGTACTTTCAGCGCTGTTGGCGGCGAGTTTACCGACCTCTTCCGCCACCACCGCAAAGCCCTTGCCGTGTTCCCCGGCCCGCGCCGCTTCGATAGCGGCATTGAGGCTCAAGAGGTTGGTTTTATTGGCAATCTTTTCGATCACTTCAGTGATTTTGTTGATCTTCTCCGAGTTGGTGGCAATGCTGTTGACCACTTCGATCATACGTTCCATCTTGACTTTGCCGTCACGGACGATAGCGACCGATTCTTGCGATTTTTTGCTGGCGGCTTCGGTGTTGCCGGACACATCCGTTACCGAGGTAGCCGTCTGGCGCACTGCGGTGGCAACCTGGTTAATGGCATGCATTTGGTTTTGCGCGCCGTCGCTGATCTGACCAATGGCAGTACTGGACTGGTTGGCGGCGGCCGCAACTTGACGCGTGTTGTTGTTAATGGTGCGCATAGCGCTACCGAGCGCTTCCAGACTGCGGTTGATGTTATCCTTGAGTATGGCTAGGTCGCCACGCCCTTCGGCACGGACGCGCTGAGTCAAATCGCCTTGCGCAACGCTATTCATAACCTGCCCTACATCGCCCAGCATCGCCTGCATCGCCTGATCAACAGTCAGCTTGAACTCGCCTTCCACCTTGGCGTCAACTCTTTTATCGAAATTACCTTCACGTAAGGCTTTCATGACATCAGTCAACGCGGTCATGGTGAGTTCAAGTTTGTCAACACTGGTGTTGACGCTTTGCTTCAGTTGCGCCAGATCGCCTCGCACATCCACGCTGACGCGCTGGCTGAAATCGCCTTTGGCGACTGCATCCATAACGGCGTTAGTGTTCGAGAGTGCATTCTGCAATCCCCTCATCATGCTGTTGAAGGCTAGCGCCGTTTGGCCTATCTCATCTTCGGATTGGTAATCCAGTTTCTTCGAGTAGTCGCCGGTACGTTCAACTTCGGACATCACACCCTGCATCAGGTTCATCGGACGGGTGACTGAGCGAATAATCCAGATAGCAAACCCAAAACCCAGCAAAAGACCTAGGGAAGCGCTGATTAAATCCCCCGGTATGGGATAATATTGCCATTACTCAAAACAATGCCAATACCCCTATGTCATATCAAACCAGTTTTGCTGAACTCGACTATAACCATAAAAAACGGCTTACCAGAAGAGAAGCTTTTCTGAACGAAATGGAGCAAACAGTTCCCTGATCGAAGTTAATAGCTTTGATAGAGCCTACTTACCCCACCACAGGGCGACGCGGTCGCCAGCCGATGCCACTGGCCAGTATGCTGCGCATTCACTGCATGCAGAACTGGTTCAGTTTTTCCGACCGGCAGATGGAAGATGCCCTTTACGAAATTGAGAGTATCCGCCGCGTTGCCGGATGAAACCACGATTCTCAACTTCCGTCATTTGTTGGAGAAGCATCAACTGACCCAAAAACTGTTAGAGGCCATTAATGGTTATCTGAAAGAACAAGGACTTTTAGTCTCTCAAGGCACGATGATCGATGCCACGATTATTCACGCGCCCAGTTCGACCAAAAACAAGGATAAATCGCGCGACCCGGACATGCATCAAACCCGAAAGGGCCAGCAGTGGTATTTCGGCATGAAAATCCATATCGGCGCCGATGTGAATTCCGGCGCTGTTCACACGGTGACGACAACGGCTGCCAATGTCGCTGACATTACTGAATTGCCCAAACTGTTGCGAGAGAATGATCGAGTCATCTTTGCGGGCGCTGGTTATACCCGCGATGAATACAGGCGTGGAGCCCGGCATCTGGGCATACGCTGGTGTGTCAATGACAAACGCAAGCCCGGCAAAAACCTGTCGTCCAGTCAGAAAAAGCGTAACCGGAAACAGTCCTCGGTTCGAGCTCGGGTGGAACACGTTTTCCGGGTGATCAAACAGCAATTCGGCTTTCAAAAGACCCGCTTCGGGGAGTCGCTATTTTTGCGAAAGCTTTTATGGGCATCCCTGCCCAACAAGCGGCAAAAGCTACGCGACCGCTAATGCCTGCGGCTGCCCCAGCCGTCCTGCTTCATTCGTTGGATACCCAGCAAGGGGTATCCAACATCATTCTCGCAATGACTCGACGCGATGTCGGAAAGCCTGCATTTTCACTACGCAAAAAGCGCTTCGTGAAAACACATGCGCTATCGCTTCTGGGGACTACTCGACTCCTGTCTCGCAGCGATCGTGGTCTGGAGAAAAATGCATCACAGGTCAACTTGCTGGTGGGGCTGGCAAATCTTTACATGCTCAGGCGGCAGCTGATGGCTGCCTGAGGGCAAAATGCGTCTGTCGTTTCCCGAAAACGACAGATTAAGAAGAAAAATCGGGAAAAATGGTTAAAAATGCCATTTATTGCGCGTTGCCAATGCGGTGATTTTTGAAAAAATCAGCCTGCCCGGCAATTGTGGCTGAAATGCAATTTGTTCAGCGCTTCCCTAGGTGCTACCTTTTTTAAAAAAACCTGTTGTAGTGAATTTTCGCCGCCAGGCAATCCACCGCGTCGCCTAAAGCGTCTACTTTTGGTGATTGGCAGTTTGCTGAGCGAAACCGCCCTACCCGTTACGGACTTGGATTGATGCGGTTCACTTTGTTCACCGCATCAATCCAACTGCTCGAAATAATTTCCTGTTACGTTGAAAAGACTACCTTTTCCCCTGTCAAAAGCGGAGGGTAGTTAACTATTATCTTGCACCCTTAACACCAGTTTACTCAGTGCCGGAAGAACAATAAACGTACAGACCATGATCCAGAATATGCCGATGGTGATGATCAAACCCATGCTGGCGATGCCCTGATGCGGCGAGAACGCCAATCCGGCAAAGCTGGAAGCGGTGGTCAGTGCGCCGTAGAACATGGCTCTGGCGGTGCTCGATTGATAGATATTCTGCTCTTCGGAAAGCGAATGGTGCAGCTTTTCAACCATGTGGATGCCATTGTCAACGCCCAGCCCCAATAACAGCGGCAGGGCGATAATATTGGCAAAATTAATCGGCGTGTTGGTGAGAACCGCACTCGCCATGGTAAACAGCCCCGCCAATATCAGCGGCGTCATGACCAGCGCCGTATCGACAATATTGCGCCTAATGGCAAACAACAGCAGCGCGATGGTGATCAGCGCAATCACAATAGCTTCCTGAAAGGCGGAGATGACTTCTTTCATCGATTCCCAATACATGATCGGCAAGTCGGTGGTTTCAGGCGCAACGGATTGCACTTCGGTAATAAATTCTTCCAGGCTGCCTAAATCGTTCAGGTCTTTTTTGGGAAATATCTGGATACGATAAGAACCGTTCTTGCTCAGCCATTTGTCCTTGATTTCGGGAGGCAGGTCGGCCAAGGTGACTTTCCTGGCATTAAAGCCTGCCGATAGCTCATTCATTAGACTCGGCAGTGTACCGAGCAATGTGGTCTGGACTTTTTCAATAAACATACGCCGACTGGTTTCTTGCCGCGCATCAAGCTCGATCAAAATATCCTGCAATTCTTTCTTAAAATTGGTTAACGCGGTGCGCTCATGGGCATCGGTTTTTTGAGGCAGGATGGTGTCGATAGCTTTTATCAGGCGATTAATGCCTGGAACCGGATCGGTGTCGGTTTTTAGCGCTGGGAAATTCTGCGTCTGCGCGCCCAGCATCAGGCCCATTTCCTCAATCAAGGCCAGTTTATCGTCCTGGTCGGTGGGTTGGAAGTCGAAAAGACTGACGGTTTTATCAACCGAGGCTAATGTCGAAAGCTTTTGCTCCAAAGTTTTGGCGCTGTTTTCATCCTTGGCCAGAACGGTCAAGGTCATCGGCGTGGTTTCCTTGTCTTTCATCAAATTTTTGAAAGCAATAACCGATTCGGTATTAGGGTCGCGAAGGTTAATCGGATTGAAATCAGTCTTCACGTTAAAGGTCAGCGCGACGGAGATAATGGCTATAGCCAAGGTCGCAATGGAAATCGGTTTGGCGTAATGAAGCGGCAAGATCGCTAGTTTTTCCGACAGTTTTGCCAGTCCATTTTGTACTTCATCCTTCTCGAACTTTGCCGGAGCCGGAAGGATTCTTAACAACGCAGGCAAGGCGATCAGCGTAATTAACAGGCAGATAAACAGACTGGTGCCTGCCAGCAGGCCGAGTTCGGATACGCCTTTGTAATCGGTCGGTATAAACGCATAAAGCCCGATGGAGGTGGTGCCTGCGCATAATAACAGCGAGGGCGCCGTGCTTATCAACGTGCTTCGCAGCGCCAGATCCTTATGAATATGATGAGTCAGGTTGTCCCGGTAGCGCAAACAAAAATGAATAGCATATTCCACGCCCAAGCCGATGTTGGAGACCGCAAAAGCCACTGAAATCAGGTTTAACTCCCTTACGGAAAAGGCTGCGAACGCCCCGCAAAAAAGCATGCCCAAGGCAAGCGTAATCAACGTGGCTATGGTGAGTAAAATAGAGCGATAGGCCACTAACAGGATAAACAACACCAGCACAATGGAGAAAATACTGGCGGTAAAAGTGCCGGTACTCATGCCTGACAATTCATCATCTTCAAGGCCGACTTCGCCGGTCACCCAAACTTTAACGGCGGGCAGATTGGGGTCCTGAACCTCAGCAACGGCTTTGCGGATAGAATCAATCGCATTTTCCGCAGGACGGATTTGCGTAAAATCGAACTTGGGCGAGACAATAATAAAGCCGTTATTGGAATTAGTTTTCTTTTCCGCAATCATCGACTCCCAAGAGAGCAAAGCGTTTTCGCCATTGATCGTTTTATGCAAGGCCGACGCAACCTTGTCAATCAGCGAGGTTAAATCAATAGGCACAACCTGGGTCTTGTCGGTGGAGGTCAGGGCATCTTCAAAAATTGAAAAAAAGCCGGTCAGATTGGGTTCCTGGGCAATCCTGCCGATAAACGGCTGGGCCAGCGACAAGTTGTTGGATAAAGTCTGCAGCTCATCGCTACTGAGATATAGCAAGCCGTTCTGACGAAAAAATTCGTTGTCGTTAGGAATGTAGGCCGAATTAAAACAATCTTTATTGGCACTGAGCAGGCGCAGCAATCTTTTAGTGGCCGATTTGGTCAGTTCGGGGGTATCCGATTCAACCACCAGTAACAGCGTATGCATGTCCTGCGAAAAGGCTTTTTCATAATTGCGGCGGTTTTTCTGGAAAGGCGCATCGGGAGCGACCAGTTCGGCGGTGTCGGTATTAATGCTCAAATGATCTGCTGTGTATTGCAAGGCCAAAATACTGAGTAGAACCACTATTGACAACACCACAAACGGTCTGCCTAGAGTGAAGTTTCCCCAACGTGAAAAAATAGTATGACTACGGGTTTTTAACGACATAACTTAGGATTCAGGCATTAATGTATGGTGAGAGTGTTCAAAGTGCTTAAAGCATCACTTCGGGATTCGGTCAGCTCGCTGCCCTGCAGTTCGATGAACAGGGCGGGGATTTTTGCCTCATTCGCCGCTTTCATGCCGTCTTTTTGGCCCAGACACAGCAGCGCGGTAGACCAGGCGTCGGCAACTGAAGGATCGCTGATCAAAACAGTGACGGAAACCAGGTTATGGGTAACCGGTCTGCCGTTACGGGCGTCGAGGATATGTCCATAACGCTGCCCCTGGTCATCGAAATAATGCCGGTAAGTGCCTGAAGTCATCACCGCAATCGGCGAGTCCTTGGGCATGGTAACGACTTTGTGCATCGTCCGTTCTTCCGGCAGCGGCCTTTCCACGGCGATGCGCCAAGGTTGAAGACCCGGTTTATAGCCGTTGGTTTTCAGTTCGCCGCCAATCTCGACCAGATAATTGCTTATGCCTTTTTGCGCCAGAACCTTGCTGATCCGTTCCACGCTATAGCCTTGGGCAATGGATGATAAATCGACTTTCAGGTCCGCCTGTTTTTTCCGCAGATGCGTGTCATCCACGACTTCCAGTTTTTCCATGCCGATTTGTTTCAGCGTGGTAACAATGGTCGAATCTGTAGGAATTGTCAGCGCGTCGCCTCGAAAGCCCCATAAGTCGAACAACGGTTTGATGGTCAAATCATAGCAACCCTGGCTGGCCTGATTGACGACTTGCGCGATTTTAACCAAGGATACGATTTCGCCGCCGACTTCCTGGCTTTCAGTATTCTCGATGCTGTTGAAGGTTTCTATGGTCGAATCGGGCCGGTAATTGGACAACAGCTTATCGATGACCGCGAATTCGTTTTCGACACCGGCTTTGATGTCTTTAGTGTCCACCGGTGATTCGGACCAGTAACTGATATGGTAGGTCGTGCCCTGAGCCGGGCCTTCAAGTTTTTGAATGGTCGGTTCCGAGCAGCCTGCCAGCATGATTATTAAAAACAGGCCGGAGATAAAGCCATTGCCGAGAGTTAAACGGGGGGGTGTTTTTATAGTGTTTGGGTTAGTCATCCATGTCTGCCGTTTTTTTATCATCACAAGCTATCAATAATAAACTTCATAAAAAACGCGGTGCATCTTAACAATCGCGGCTGGAAAAGATGAACACTGCGCCATAACTGCACTCTTAAATGTCGTATTCAAAAGCGCCGCTTATTATAATCCCAAAGACGTGAAGGTTTTTTAAAAAATAAAATTTGACTCAATAACGCTGCGTAAGACAATAGCTTTCCTGATTTACCGCCAAACCGGCAGCATGGCAATAAGCGGGACGGGGTTTGCAACCCCGTTCCTAACGTTTTTGTGACATCTAAGCCAAATGGCTACACTTAACCATCTCAAAACGTTTCGGACGGGGCAACATGCCCCGTCCAGCAGTCTCCGGCAACAATCAGCGCAGCACCCGCCCCATCTTAGCAACTACCGACGTAAATTAAAGTCAATCCCAACGATTGTCCCTAACCTGCACTTTGCCGTTTTCTATTCTGACCGGAAAACAATCGATATTTTCATAGGCGGGAGGGGATTTTACTTCGCCGGTTTTCACGCAAAAACGCGCGCCATGGCGGGGGCAGATAATCTCGTCGCCTTCCAGCCTGCCGCTGGCGATTTCCGCGCCGTCGTGGGTGCAGACATCTTCAATCGCATAAAACTGGCCGTCGATTTTAAAGATAGCGACATCCGTACCGTCAACATCCATGACGATGTTCTCGCCGTTCGCCAAGGCATTTTCATCTACTGCATCTATCCAGTCCGACATTTTCTATCCGTTATCGTAGTGTTTAAAAACTGACGACTTGCCTCCAGCTCCACATGAGCTTTGTGCCTTTCGCCTGTATCTTTAGCCTTTCAAATAAACATCATAACGCAACAGCTTGCCCTGAAAACTTTGGCTAGGCTTGCCGCCCAAAGGTTCGGCGTAATCCGGACTTTTTACCACCACCCGCTTTCCGGCTGCGCTTAAAGCGGCCTCGAAAAGCAGCTCCTTATCCTGATCATCGCCCAGCAGGTCGCGCAGCACCATCATTGATTTCTTGGCGAGTGCGGATTTTTTGCGCTTGGGCGGGAACATCGGATCAAGATAAATACAATCAGGCGGGCTTTCCACATTGGCTAACAGTTCGATCGCATTACCCTGTAGCAACCGGGGAGACTCAAGATTAAGTCGCAGCATCCAGTCTTGTTGCGCCAATCGGGCAAAGCCGTCTACCAACAATTCCGCCATCACGGGCGAACGCTCGATACAGAGTAACTCGTAGCCCATGCGAAAAATATGCAGACTGTCCTGGCCCCAGCCGGTAGTGGCATCGACAACGGTTCTGGTTTTGCGACCCAGCGCCTGAGCCAAAGCGCCGTCTTTGGGCGCAGGCCATGACCGCTGCTCGCCGTTGCGCGGTTCTATATCGACAGCCAAGCCGCCTTTCTTAAGCAGCTCTTTATCGCCATGGATGGTGTGTATGCCGCGAGCCTGCCGGGAGCAGGCGCGGCAGTCGAGCAGTTTTAAACAGCCGTCACGCCAACTTAAAAAAAAATCTTCAGGACTATCGCTATTGAGCGATTGGTACAAAGGAACGCCCAACCTTTCCGCAAGCTGTTGGAACGGCAGACTATCGCCCTGCCCTTGGTAAAGTACAGCCAGTTTTCCGGCGTATTTTTGCGATAAAGCTTCTGTGGTCATGGCTTAATTACCGACAAAGAGCTTCGTGCTCTTCGTGCCTTCGTGCCTTCGTGGTGAATTATTATTCTGTAGAAATCGATTTTTGTTCGTTTTTCAACGCCGCATCCAACGTGTGCCAAGCCAGTGTCGCACATTTAACCCGCGCCGGATACTCACGTACACCGGCTAATACCGCCAGCTTGCCGACCGCCTCAAGATTGATTTGTTCATCTTTGCCGGTGGTCATTTCGTGAAATTTTTTAAATAGATCTTCGGCTTCCTGTTCGGTTTTGCCTTTGACTATCTCGGTCATTAACGAAACGGACGCAGTGGAAATGGCACAACCTGAACCCTGAAAACTGGCGTCAGTAATCAGATCGCCATCCATTTTCAAATATAAGGTCAGGCGGTCGCCGCACAGCGGGTTAAAACCTTCCACTTTCCGGTCGGCATTGTCCATGACGCGAAAATTGCGCGGGTTACGGTTGTGGTCGAATATAACCTCTTGATAGAGGTCGCGTAAATCATCAAACATTAGCCAAATACCTCAATCAAGGACACGATGCCTTTCATTAAAACGTCAATTTCTTCTTTGGTGTTATACATTGCGAAGGAGGCTCTCGCCGTCGCGGGAACCTGATAAAAATCCATGACCGGCATCGCGCAATGGTGTCCCGCCCTGATGGCAATGCCTAAGCTATCCAGCATGGTGCCAATATCATGCGGATGGATTTTATCCAGCACAAAAGACAAAATTGCGCCTTTATGTTCGGCCTCGCCGATAATTCTAAGCCCTTTAATTTGTTTGGCTTTTTCGGTTGCATAGTCGAGCAACTCGGCTTCATAGGCGGCGATCTTATCCATGCCGATGGCATTCAGATAATCGATTGCCGCGCCCAAGCCAACCACATCGGCAATGTTGGGTGTGCCTGCTTCAAACTTGTAGGGCAGCGTATTATATTCGGTTTCTTCAAAGGTGACTTTGCGGATCATATCGCCGCCGCCCTGATACGGAGGCATAGCTTCCAGCAAGGCTTGCTTGCCGTAAAGCACGCCTATGCCCGAAGGCGCATAGAGCTTATGGCCTGAAAAAACATAAAAATCGCAATCCAAGCCCTGCACGTCCACTGCCATGTGCGGAATCGCCTGCGCACCATCCAGCATAACGGGTATATTTTTGGCATGCGCCGCTGCAATAATCTTTTCAACCGGATTGATCGTGCCCAACGCATTGGACATATGCACCACGGAAACCAGCTTGGTTTTGTCGCTGATCAGTTTTTCAAACTCATCATAGATCAGTTCGCCTTGCAGATTAATCGGCGCAACTTTTAAGATTGCCCCGGTCTGCTGGCACAGCATTTGCCAGGGAACGATATTGGAATGATGCTCCATCGCGGTAATCAAAATCTCGTCACCGGCTTTAATATTGGCTTTGCCGTAGGTCTGCGCGACCAGATTGATGGCTTCCGTAGCGCCCCTTACGAAAATAATCTCTTTTTCGCTGGCCGCATTAATGAAGTCTTTAACCTTGGTACGCGCGCCTTCAAACTTATCGGTAGAACGTACGCTTAAGGTATGTACGCCGCGATGCACGTTGGCATAATCATGGCTGTACAAATGCACGATGCTGTCGATAACTGCCTGCGGCTTTTGGCAAGAGGCCGCGTTATCCAGATAAACCAGCGGCTTGTTGCGTATAAGTTCAGCCAATATGGGGAAATCGGCGCGGATTTTTTCTACGGGAAAGTTTGTCATATTAATTAAAGTATTACTTCCGATAACATTGATTCTTAAATTACAACGTATTATATTCCAATCATTCTTACCTGACTCTGATTAAGAACATGGCTATAGCAACTACGAATGTACGTAAACACCTGACCGACATCAAAGAATGGCAAAAATTAGGTGAAGCTAATATTTTTCCGCCTGACAGCCGTCTTGAACTCATCGAAGGAGAAATCTTGGAAATGGCACCTATAGGTTATAACCACTCAGGTCATGTAATGCGTTTAATGAATTTTTTTGCTCCATTGCTTAATCAAAAAGCCATTATTAACGCCCAAAATCCCTTGCAACTCGGAGATCTTTCAGAACCCGAACCCGACTTTATGTTGTTAAAGCCGAATGATGATTTCTACTGCTCCCGTCATCCTAATGCCGATGACGTATTGCTGCTGATCGAAGTCGCCGACAGTTCTCCCAGTTTCGACCAAAACCAGAAACTGCGTTTATACGCCAGCCATAACATCCCTGAATACTGGCTGATGAACCTGAACGACGCCTGCCTTGAGGTATACCGCCAACCGCATGGTGATTGTTATGGTGAAAAAACCACGCTGCGGGTCGGCGATACCGCCACCCTGTCTCAATTAGAGCAGATCACCATCGATATTGCCGATATTTTATAGCCATTCCTTGTTGACGCCTTCCTGCGGAAAGCGCGCCAATACCTGCTCTAAAACTATATCGTGCAAGCTTCTAATCTTGATCTTATCGACCATTTCGTTAGCAAAGGCAAAGGTCAGCATGTTACGCGCCGTTTCTTCATCGACGCAGCGTGATTGCAGGTAGAAAATGGATTTCTCATCCAGCTGACCCACTGTTACACCATGTCCGCATTTGACGTCATCGGCATAAATTTCCAGCTGCGGCTTGGTATCCACTTCGGCATCATCCGATAACAGCAGATTACGATTGTTCATTTGCGAATCGGTTTTCTGTGCATCAATAGCCACAATCACCCGTCCCTGAAACACGCCTCTGGCTCTGTCGTCCAGCACGCCTTTATACAACTCGCGGCTGATGGCATAAGGCTTTAAATGATTGATGCGGGTATGGTTGTCGATATGCTGACGCTTGACGCCCAAGTACAAACCATTCAGTTCGCATTCCGAGGCATGATCCAGATCAGCATGAATATCGCTACGCGCCAGCAGGCCGCCAAAGGCGAAATTGTGATGAGTAAACCGCGCGTCTCTCGCTTGTTTAATGTAGCTGCCGCCAAAATGATAGGCTTTGTCAGACTCGCCCTGCATTTTATACAGCGTCAGATCGGCATTAGAGCCAACAAAAACCTCGGTGACAGCGGCCGTTAGATAGGCATTATCTATACCGACAAAAGTCTCTATTACCTTAGCTTCGGCCATTTCGTCGGCAATGATGATATTGCGGGTCGTAGCCATTGCATCGCTGCCAGTCACAATATGCAGCAACTGTATCGGTTTGTCCAAAACCTGCTTGGCCGGTACATGAACAAACAAGCCGTCGGTAAACCATGCGGTATTGAAAGCGATGAAGCTGTGCTCTGATTGGTCGGCAGCCGCTCCCAGGTATTTTTCTACTTTGTCAGACTGCTTTGCCAGCGCATCAGCCATACTCATCACTGAAACAGTTGCCGGCAAATCAGTTAAATTTGAAAGCTCTGCTGAAAAGTGACCGTTTACTAAAACTACAGACCAGGTATCTTCTAGCTGATACGATTTCAACCACTCGGAATCGAGATCACCGGCGGTTAAACTTAGCGATGGTGAAAACAGTTTCTTCTCAATGCCGGACACATTGGTATAGCGCCATTCTTCTTCACGCGGCGATGGAAAACCGTGCGCTGAAAATGCCATCAATGCCTCAGCCCTTAACGCCTTCAACCAAGGCAAGGCTTGCCCCGGCAATACTGGAGCTATCGTTTGATATTCAGCCGCATAACGGCTTGCTGTTGCCGTATTCATTACGCTGCCGCCTGATTATCTTCGACCCAACTGTAACCTTTTTCTTCCAGCTCCAATGCCAAATCGGCACTGCCGGATTTGACGATTTGACCGTGCGCCAAAACGTGGACAAAATCCGGTTTGATGTAATCCAGCAAGCGCTGGTAATGCGTCACCATCACAAACGCGCGCTCCGGCGAACGCAGTGAATTAACACCTTCCGAGACGATTTTTAACGCGTCGATGTCCAGGCCTGAATCGGTTTCGTCCATGATGCACAGCTTGGGTTCCAAGATAGCCATTTGCAGGATTTCGTTACGTTTCTTTTCGCCGCCGGAAAAGCCTTCGTTAACCGCACGGTAGAGAAATTTCTCATCCATTTCCAGCAAACGCACTTTGTCTTTAACCAGCGTTAAAAAATCCATCGCATCGACTTCAGGCTGTCCATTATGTTTGCGTATGGAGTTCAGCGCCGCTTTCAATAAATAGATGTTGCTGACACCGGGAATTTCCACCGGATACTGGAATGCCAAAAACACGCCTTCACGCGCCCTGATTTCAGGTGCCATTTCCAGTAAATCTTTGCCCTGATAAGTCGCCGAGCCTTCGGTGACAGTGTAGCCGCCCTTGCCTGACAACACATGCGACAAGGTGCTTTTACCGGAACCGTTCGGTCCCATAATCGCATGGATTTCACCGGCTTTAATCTCAAGGTTAATGCCTTTAAGAATAGGCTTATCGCCAACGCTGACGTGAAGATTTTTTATGCTGAGCATACTTGGTTACCTGACTGGTCAAAATTGAAAACGTGTTCGACTTGCGACTGCTCTAACAATGCCAGGCATTGAAGTTTGATCGTGTCGCAAATAATATGTAAGGGTAAATGGCTTAAGTTTTTTATATCAAATGGACTCTGTAGCTCAATACCGATTCTGTCCAAAGACAGCAAGGGATAAGCGACTAGAGCAAAAACAAGCACCGTACTAAATCCGGCCTTTTCTATTAAAGAAAACGGCAGCAATAATAAAAAAATCAAGATAAAGCGGCGGGTCTTAATTGCATAAACCAATGGCATTGGCGTTTTTAAGATTCCTTCACAGCTACCGATGAAATCAATCAGCAAAATCCGCTGGCCTTCCAATGCCCAAAACTCAAAACCATCGATATGCTGATGCCCCATCCGCGCTTTTTTTATTAAAAAAGCCAGTTTACTGGCAACAAACAGTGGCATATGTTCAGCGGATTTTAGCTCATCAATTTCCTGTTCGTTGAGCAAACCGGCCAGGCTTTCAAAATCTTTACTGTTGCGAAGAGATTCTTTAGCCGCAACAGAAAAAGCTATCGTCCACTTCACCATTGCTTCCCGCCAGGCGAAATCCTGAGGTCCATATTGCAAAGCCTCAACGACTATGTTTCTACTCTGGTTAACAATGCCTCCCCATAATTTTCGAGCCTCCCACCAGCGCTCGTGACCGGCATTGGTACGAAACACCAGCACCAAACCCAGCACAACCCCGGTATATTCAAACGGAGTCACATCAAGATGTGGCAAGGGTTGCCAATAATGATCAGTCAGCACTAACAATAATGAGTAACAAGACATGATCAGCAGAGTGGGCATAATACGCGGTGTAACTGATCCTCGCCACATTAGGGCGCCACGAAAAAACCCTGGCGATTCGTCCTGATTACTATGCAAATGTACCGACTTTGCCATTTTGATAACTCTCATTAGTTAAACCAACTAACCGACCGAACCTTCCAGACTCAACCCCAACAACGCCTGAGCCTCCACCGCAAACTCCATCGGCAGCTCCCTGAATACTTCCTTACAAAAACCGTTAACGATCATCGACACCGCATCTTCCGCCGACAGTCCGCGTTGCTGGCAAAAGAACAACTGATCTTCGCTGATTTTGGAGGTCGTCGCTTCATGTTCGACCTGGGCCGAAGGCTGCTTGACTTCCACATAAGGGAAGGTATGCGCGCCGCATTTATCGCCGATCAACAGCGAATCGCACTGGGTATAGTTACGGGCATTTTCCGCACTTTTTAACACCTTGACCAAACCACGGTAAGTGTTCTGCGCACGACCCGCTGAAATACCTTTGGAAATAATGGTACTGCTGGTGTTTTTGCCGATATGGATCATCTTGGTGCCGGTATCGGCCTGCTGATAATTATTGGTCAGCGCTACCGAATAAAACTCGCCGGTGGAATTGTCGCCGGTCAGGATGCAGCTTGGATATTTCCAGGTAATCGCCGAACCGGTTTCCACCTGCGTCCAGGACACTTTGGAATTTTCGCCGCGACAATCGGCACGTTTGGTCACAAAGTTATAGATGCCGCCCAAGCCATTTTTATCGCCCGGATACCAGTTTTGCACGGTCGAATATTTGATCACCGCATCTTTCATCGCGATTAACTCGACCACCGCCGCATGCAGCTGATTTTCGTCACGCATCGGCGCGGTGCAGCCTTCCAAATAACTGACATGACTGCCTTCGTCGGCGATAATCAAAGTCCTCTCGAACTGCCCGGTATTCGCGGCGTTGATCCTGAAATAGGTCGACAATTCCATAGGGCAACGCACGCCTTTGGGAATATAGACAAACGACCCGTCGGTAAATACGGCGGCATTTAACGCGGCAAAGTAATTGTCGGTATGCGGCACGACCGAGCCCAGATATTGCTTGATCAGTTCGGGATGCTCACGCAAGGCTTCCGAAATCGGGCAGAAAATAACGCCCGCTTCGTGCAGCTTACCTTTAAACGTCGTCGCTACCGACACGCTGTCGAACACCGCATCGACCGCAACACCGGCCAAACGCTCCTGCTCATCCAGCGGAATACCCAGTTTTTTGTAAGCTTCCAAGACTTGCGGATCGATTTCATCCAGGCTTTTCGGCCCGTCTTCTTTACGTTTAGGCGCAGAATAGTAACTGATCGCCTGATAATCGATAGGATCGAACTTAACGAACGCCCATTTCGGCGTCTTCATGGTTTGCCAATGGCGAAACGCTTTCAGCCGGTATTCCAGCATAAACTCAGGCTCATTCTTGACCTTCGATAACCTGTGAATAACCTCTTCATCCAATCCGGGCGGGAAAGTGTCGGTTTCCAATTCAGTCACAAACCCCTGTTTGTATTCCTTACCGATCAGATTCTTGATTTCTTGTTCACTTGCTGACATAAAATTTTCTACCTATATAAACTGGAGACCGGAATCAACACTTCTTCCGGTACAACAACGGGTCTGATTAAATCGGCCAAGGTCACCGACTCTAATGCGTTATGAATGGTCTGGTTAATCAAACTCCAGTTCCCCAAAATATCACAGCCCGAAGCCTGTTCGCAGCCTTGATGGGAAATACTGCATTCGGTGAGGGCAATCGGTCCTTCCAGCGCGCTGATAACAGCCGCAACGCTGATTTCTTCCGGCATTCTGGCTAAAACGTAGCCACCCTTGGCGCCGCGTGTGGAAATCAGCACGTCTGCGTTAACCAGCAGCTTAAGGATTTTACTGACTGTAGGCAGAGCGATGCCGGTCACCGTCGATATTTCCATAGCCGCACGCACCTGCGCTTTTTCTCTGGCCATAAAACTTAAAATGACCGTTGCATAATCAGTTAACTTACTCAGCCGTAACATACCTTGCCCCTAATAATTGAGGACTATTCTAGTCCTATTTAATTACAGAGTAAAGTCATTGGTAATTATCATTTAATATTCCAATATTTACTTTCCGTCTGCCGCATTCCCTGCACTGCAAATACATTATTTTTAACATTAACGACAATAGCCCCGCTGTCGGCGTTATTCAGCCAAAGAGAATGGACTTGCCGATAGCGCGCCAAAACATCTTTATGCGGATGGCCGAATTGATTCCGGTAACCCGCAGGAATCAACACGTAGCCAGGTTGGACGGCCTGCAAAAAACCGGCGGTTGATGAGGTCTTGCTGCCGTGATGCGGAGCAACCAACACATCGGCTTTTAATGCTTCGCCGTAGGTCTCAACCAACCAGGACTCCGCCGCTGCCTCTATGTCGCCGGTCAGCAATGCCGTGCCGTGTTTCGACTGGATTTTCAGCACGCAGGAATTGTCGTTTTCCGACACAAACGCTTGCTGAGGAGCCAGTATAGTGAACTTGACCTCATCCCATAACCACGATTGCCCGGCGACACACTCGATTGGCGCATACTCGCTTAACTGTTGCGGAACACTGGTCAAAATTTTTTCAGTCGGCATGCCGCGCATTAGCGATACAGCGCCGCCGATATGGTCGTTATCGCCATGACTGATAATTAAGCTGTCGATTTTAGCTACACCTTGCGAGCGCAAAAAAGGCAGCAGCACACTCTGCCCCATATCGCTGTGTTCAGAAAATTTAGCCCCGGTATCGTAAACCAGCAGATGATGAGTGGTTTGCACAATGGCCGACAAGCCTTGCCCGACATCCAACAGAGTCATGCTGATGCCGCCTGTTTCAGGTCGTTTTACATCGGTAAACACCAACGGCAAAAACAGCACCAGACTCAACCACCGGGCCGGAATGCCGACCGGCGCAAGCAGCAGTAAAATACCCGGCACAGCGAAAAGCAATGCCCAATACGAGGGCAGTGCATGGTTTATCGACGCCATGGGAATTTCCGCCAAATGGGCTAATAGCCACCATAAGCCTTGCAAGACAGCGTCCACCAAAAAGAACAATTTACTCGCCAACGTTGGCAAGATAAACATGATGATGACAGCCAGCAGCGATAACGGCACAACCAGCAGACTGATAACCGGTACGGCGATCAAATTAGCCAATGGCGCAATCAATGAAACCTGCTGGAAAAACAGCAATAGCAGAGGCGACAAACCCACCGACGTGACCCCGTTTATTTTTATTGCACCCCAAACGGGCCCAAGCTTGCCTAAGCGCCCGGAAACGGCATAAACAATAACACTCACGGCGAGAAATGATAGCCAAAACCCCGCCGATAAAACGGCTAGCGGATCGACAATCAGCACTGCAAACAGGGCGATGGACAAGGTATTAAAAGGACGACTATTGCGTTGCAAAATAATGGCTGCCATGGCAATAGACAACATGACCACCGAACGCTGGGTAGGCACGGAAAAACCAGCCAACCCGGAGTAAAAAATCGCCACCAGCACAGCCGAAACTGCCGCAACCTTTTGCGGCGACCAGGCGAGCCATCCCGTCCACGCCCACAACTTAAGCATCAGGAAATAAACCAGCCCGGCAATAAGCCCGATATGCGAACCGGAAATCACCACCAGATGCGTGGTACCGGTTTTACGAAAAACCTCCCATTGTTCTTGAGTGACGCTGTTGCCGTCGCCGATAGTCAACGCCTTTATCAGCGCCAGACTTGCGCTATTGCCCAATGCGCTTGAAAGCTGATCGGTGATACTTTGTCGCCAGACAGAAATACTGCTCCAGGCCGAATCGCGTCCCAGCAAAACCGGCTTTGGACTCGGACGCACATAGCCGGTTGCGCCTACACCTTCGGTAAACAGCCAGCGTTCATAATCAAAGCCGCCGGGATTCATTGTGCCGTGGACGCGTTTCAATTTAACGGTAAAAACCCACTGCTGACCTGCCTTGATGGGCTGATCTGGGTAGTACCAGCTTAATCTCAATTTGGCAGGTAATTGCTGTCCAGACTGGTTTGCGGCATACACACCATCCCTGGCGATCGCCGCACCTGCTCCCGGCAGGTTTGCGTCATACACACCATCCCTGGTGATCGCCGCACCCGTTCCCGACGGGTTTGCGGCATACACCCCATCCCTGGGGATAAAGTCGAAGCGGACGCGCTTTTCATCCTCTTCCGGCAAGTCGGCTATGGTGCCGGTCACCTGAACCTCTGCACCCTCCAGCTGTTCAGGCAACCGGTCGGACAAGCGGTGCATTGCAAACACTATCGCCCACAGCACGCCGACCACAAAAAACAGGCACCGCCAATAACGCAACCATGCAATAATGCCAACCAATACGCCGCCGACTATCAGCCATTTAACATCCGGCAATATCGGAAACTGTTGAACCAGCATCAATCCGGCTAAAAATGACAGGGCGGAAACGACCATTTAGCACCTTGGTGTTTTTTAGGCTAACAAAAACCTGATAAACTTAATTTGAGTGTAACTTAAATAATAAAAATAACGATGCCAAAGAAACTTATACAAAAACTGATCGACAAGTTCATCCCCGATCCTGAAGTGATCAAACAACACAAGAGCCTACAATTTCTCGGCGATAAACTGCACGAGCCTAACCTCTGGCATTTGAACCGACGCTCTATTGCTCTGGCTTTTGCGGTGGGTCTTTTTTGCGCCTGGATTCCTGCCCCGGCGCAAATGGTCTTTGCCGCTATGGGTGCCATTTATTACCGGGCTAACATACCGATTTCGGTAGCGTTGGTCTGGATAACCAACCCGATCACCATGCCGCCGCTATATTATTTCGCTTATGAAGTCGGGCTGTCGTTTCTCAATCAGCCGACCAGTGCCGATGAATCCGAATTTTCACTAAGTAACATATTCTCCAGTCTTGGCGATGTCTGGCAACCTTTTCTGGTCGGCTGTTTGATTATGGGGATAGTTTCGTCCGCCGCCGGTTATTTCGGCATCCATTATTACTGGCAATACCATGTAAACAAAAAATGGGCGGAAAGAAAGGAAAAAAGACTTACTGCACAAGAGTCGCAGATTGAAGACATAAAAAACGAATTAGACTGATTAAAACCAAGCCGCGAGCGACTGCATAAATACAGTTGCTCGCGGCTTTATGCTTTTTCCTAGCCTACAATCAGCCCATCTTCCATATGCAAAACCTTGCCCATTCTGGCAGCCAGCTCATGGTCATGAGTCACCACCAAAAAGCTGACATTCAGCTCATGGTTTAATTCCAGCATTAACTGGTAAACCTGATCCGCCGTTTTGCTGTCCAGATTTCCGGTGGGTTCATCGGCCAGAACCACACCCGGCTTATTGATTAACGCCCTGGCGACTGCGGCACGCTGCCTTTCCCCGCCGGACAACTCGCCGGGTTTGTGTTCAATACGATGCCCCAGCCCTACCCGTTTCAATAATGCTGTCGCACGAGTACTCGCTTCTTTTACCGAATGTCCGCCGATCAGCAAAGGCATCGCCACATTTTCCAGCACGGTAAACTCGCCCAACAGATGATGAGACTGGTAGATAAAGCCCAAGGATTTATTCCTTAACTTAGCCAGTTGGCCTGAGCCGACTTCATTAAGATTAACGCCGCCCAAAACCACTTTGCCGCCGCTGGGCTTTTCAAGTCCGCCCAGCAAATGCAGCAAGGTGCTTTTGCCTGAACCCGATGCGCCCATGATGGCGACACGCTCACCGACACCGATGCTTAAATCGACCCCTTTTAAAACCTCAACATCCAGCCCGCCTTGGTCATAGCGCATGGTCAACTGCTGACATTGCAGTATGTTGGTATTATTCATATCTTAAAACTTCCGCTGGATTTACTTTGGCTGCCTGCCAGGCAGGATAAATAGTCGCCAATAATGACAGTAAAAAGGCCATACCCGCTATCACATAAACATCAGTCCAGACCAATTTGGAAGGCAGTTCGCTGATGTAATAAACATCGGCGGCCATAAACTGGACATGGAATAATTTCTCAATGGCCGGAACGATGGTTTCCACATTCAACGCCAGCAATACCCCGCCTACGGTTCCGAGCGCGGTGCCGACTACGCCGATGACTGCTCCCAACACCATAAAAATACCCATCACCGACCTTGATGTCAGTCCCTGGGTTTTTAAAATGGCAATGTCGCCGCGCTTATCGGTGACCACCATCACCAGCGTGGAAACAATATTAAAAGCCGCCACCGCCACGATCAGCAACAGGATAATAAACATCACCCGTTTTTCTGTCTGAATAGCCCGGAAAAAGTTGTTGTGCGCCAGCGTCCAATCGCTGACCTGATAATCGTCATACAAAGCGTTGGAAAGCGCCCGGGTGATTTTCGGCGCATTAAACAGATCATCCAGCTTGATTCTCAGGCCTGAAACGGCATCATCTAAACGAAACAATTTGGCTGCATCATCCAGATGAATCATCGCCATATTGCGATCATATTCATACATGCCCACCTTAAAAATACCGACCACGGTAAACCGCCGCATGCGCGGCACAATACCGGCCGGAGTGGAATTAATCTGCGGACTGATAACAGTGATTTTATCGCCCATGAAAACGCCCAGATAATTGGCCAGCTCTACCCCTAAAATAATGCCGTATTCGCCGGGAACCAGGTCAGACAACTTACCTTCTTTCATCTTATCGGCGACTTCCGACACTCTGGACTCGTATTCCGGCAGAATCCCGGTCAGCATGGTGCCGCTGACGCGCCGGTCGGCGTTAATCATCACCTGTCCATTAATAAAAGGCGCGGTGCCCTCCACGTGCGGATAGTTTTTTAATTTCCGCTCCAGGTCTTGCCAATTATCCAACTGACCGTATTTTCCGGTAGCGGTTGCATGTGAAGTCATGCCGAGAATCCGCTCGCGTAATTCGGCTTCAAAGCCGTTCATCACCGACAGCACGGCAATCAACGCAGTAACGCCCAAGGCTATGCCCAGCACGGAAGTTAAGGTAATAAAAGAAATGAACTGAGTTCGGCGTTTGGCCCGCGTATAGCGCAGACCAATATAAAAAATGAGAGGTTTAAACATGAAACTTATTATTTTAAATAATTAAAAAACCAAAAATAGAACGCTGATGACGCAGATGAATATGATAAACGCTGATAATTTAAAGAAAAATCTTAATTAATCATAATTATCTGCGTCATCCGCGTTCCATTGTATTCGCGGGCACCGAGTAGTTATAAATCAGGGTGTCCTGCACTTAGCGCAAAAACCATATAAATAAAGGCCGTGATCGGTCAACTCATAGCCCAGTTTTGCAGCGATTTCTTTTTGCCGGGCCTCAATAACCTCATCGGTAAACTCATCAACTTTGCCGCACTTCATGCACAGTATGTGATCATGATGAGTGCCTTTATCAAGTTCAAAGACAGAGTTGCCGCCTTCAAAGTGATGTCGACTCACCAGTCCGGCCGCTTCAAATTGAGTTAAAACACGATAAACCGTAGCCAAACCGATTTCTTCGTCCTCACTCAGCAGAATTTTATAAACTTGTTCGGCGGTTAAATGACGCTCGTTAACCTGATTTTCTAAAATTTGCAGAATCTTGACCCGAGGTAAAGTCACCTTCAGGCCTGCATTCCTTAAATCATGCGTATCCAACATTAATCTCCGTTTATACCTTTGTGCAGGCAGTTTTATATAGAATTACGCGCATTGTAGCCTTTTTTTGACAGTATGGGCATGACAGTTTTATAGGATAATCCCTTAACATCCTGTATGATTTTGCATTTTCAACTCATCCGCAGCCTCAAATGAGAAAGCCGCTTTCCGCTTTAAACCTATCCGGTAATTGCTTTATCCCCTGCATCCTTGCAGTCGTAGCAAGCCTGACACTCAGCTCTTGCACCACCATTCTGACCAACCTGCCCGGCGTCTACACAGTCGATGTCCAGCAAGGTAATATCGTCGATCAATCCATGATCGATCAACTCAGACCCAGCATGAACAAGCGCCAGGTGCTTTATATAATGGGCTCACCGATGCTGGTTGATTTTTTCCATCAAAAACGTTGGGACTACCTCTATTCGGCCCAAGTTGAAGGCGGCGACAGACAGCAAAAAAGAATTTCATTATTCTTTGATAACGATCAACTGATCGGCGTACAAGGCGATTTCAAACCCAGCGCCGTTCCCGTTATTAAAACATCGGAAGAAACCACCGTAGAAGTGCCCAAACGGGATCTTGAAAAAACCCTGTGGGAAATGATCACCGGCCTGTTTGGCTATGACAGCACTGATGATTCGCCTAAGAGTGACAAAGCGGATGCAAAACCGGCGTCGGGATCGGGATCACCAACAGATCAATTACCGCTTTAGCAGTGCGTTTGCAGCGTTGAGACGATGCGATGGGTGGATTATGTGACTGCCATTCTCCCCATCACATCATGAGCCGTACGCAACGCACCCTCGATAAAACCTTGATAATCTGAAAAGGCTTCGCCGCAAATATGCAGGTTCGCAGGACCGTTGCGCTCCAGAGAAAATGCCGCCACCTTTTCCTGTACCGTCCAGGGTTTGACTCCCGGCTTCCATAGATGGCAGGCTGCGCCGTAAGGTTCGGTTCCCCAATGACGGATGCCGTAGCTGACAATACGCTTAGGATCGATGCCCATAAAACGGGAAAAGGCCAGCGGCAATCCCTGATCGCCATTGATCTCCGCCCGTGTCTCATAACCCTTGCGCAGATATTGGCTCCAGAAATTCAGATACGGCCGATCGGCGTAGACCATGACCAAGCCTTTGCCATCCCGTTTTTGATAATGCACCTCACGGGCCGGCAGATTCGGCATATCCAAATGAGGAACATTCTCGCCCCACCACGGATCTTCGACCACGAAGAAACATTTAAGCAAAGGGATGTCCAGCACCGATCCGAACATCGACCGAATTCCCGGCGGAAGTCCGTTGATGCGGACCAAACAATGTTCGGGCAGCGCCAGAACAACGTGTTTCGCAATACAGGACTGCCCTTCGGAAAAATGCAGCAGCACCCGATCCCTATCATAGCGTTCCAACGAAGTGAGCACCTGGGCACGATGAATTTCCGCCCCACTCTGATGCAGGCGTTCCTGCATGGCGTCGGCTAGCGACTGCATACCGTGACGGATCGTCCTGAGATTTGGGCTCATTTGCAGCATCTTGACCCAGGTAATCATCCAGGTTGCGGCATTCGGATTCTCGTGAATGAAATGAAAAAAACTGCCCTCCATAACGATGTAGCGCAAGGCATTGTGGCTGATAACCCGTCCGAGCGTGTTCCACAAACCTTGCTCCCATAAAGGCTGACCGAAAAATACGCTTTCCCGCCGGATCGATTCGAGCTGCTGTTCGCTCAGGGCCAGTATTTCCGCTTCCGACATGCCCAGCACCCGCTGTATCGCAAGCTTGTAGAGCTCCAACGTCGTCAGGCCCTGCTCGTCCGCATCCAGTCGATAGTTCAAATTGTGCTGCTGGTCAGGGGGACTTGAATATTCCGGAAAAGGCAAGGTTTCGATGCCCAGTTCGTTGATGAGTTCGCCGATGCGGGACTGTCGGATCGGGTCAAAGCGCATTGCCCCATATTCTGCATCGAAGCCAAGCATGGAAACGGTTTCCAGTTTGCCTCCGAGGCGATGGCTGCCTTCGAACAGGGCGACGCGCCAGTCGGGTGCGGCGTGCATACCGCAATACAGCCCCGCAACTCCGCCGCCCACCACGGCCAAATCGTATTCTGGTGTAATCATTTTTTCCTCCTTGCCTGCCTGGACAGGAAACTTGTAGAAGCTTGTTCTGATTACGCGCGTCGAATGGATTAACGCATCGCGCGAATGCGAAGAACGCATTCGACACTGGCTGAGCGTTCCGGAAGTATTTGTTTCACATGGCTGGAATTAAGCCTAGGCTCAGCTAGTGTCGGAATGGTTTCGCCATTTCGCTTACGGATTATGTGCTTCGCAGTTAATTCCTGCAAGGGAATGACTTCGCAGAGGAATATAGGGCGGCTTACTGTGTTAGATGTGCAATTTGAGTCGTGTAGATACTCTGTTAAGCTGCAATCTCAGCATCCCATCCGGGAAAAACTAATACCGCAGGATGGCATTTAAGCGCTTTGGCTAAAATCTTTGCGCGCTCTATGCCTAAATTTATCTTGTCATGCTCAATTGCCGAGATAGTGGACTGGGGAATACCGGTAAGTTCAGCCAATTGATTTTGACTTAATTCTTGAAGTTCACGGATGATTCTTACTGACTCACCGACAGAAACATTGATTGATTTTTTTGCTATTTGGTATTCATTCATATCATTTTCTCCGATAATCATGAGGGGTTATTTCTTCAACTTGAACATAAACTTCATTTGCTTTGGTTTGATAAATAACCCGGTATTGCTTATTTAAGCGGGATGACCTGTAGCCGCTCCATTCACCTTTTAAAGCCTCGTCACAAAAACCTTTGATCAGCATTAATCCTTGTGGGCCGGATATAGCAACAATATCTTTCCATTTTTCATACCGCTTTTGTACTTCGATCGGGCATGACTTCAACTGCTTTTCGACTCGTTTATGTTCGTATATTTTCCACATACCATTCATAGTATGTTAGTTTACGGGAAGGGTCAATTTTTCGGCTGGTTGTGGTATCGGCAAACCGTCTTCAATCAGTCCTTCGATATGAAACTCGATTGCTTCACGAATTTCGCGCTCAGCATCCTATACGGTATTGCCCGTAGCAACGCAGTCTGTAGTGGTCTAATAAAAACGGACAGCCCGATAGGTTGATAAAATAACTCAACCAAAGCAAGGAAAATCCAACTATGAATCAAAAACGACGAGCGTTTGATGCTAACTTCAAGTTGCAAGTGGTACA
>Ga0208753_100186_pt1 | contig 29719 bp, 24 predicted proteins | sample LakWasMet37_LOW7_2_FD_183877 | JGI IMG/M metagenome (GOLD analysis project Ga0208753, IMG submission 183877) | Freshwater sediment methanotrophic microbial communities from Lake Washington under simulated oxygen tension - Sediment Metagenome... | ecosystem: Environmental > Aquatic > Freshwater >... | reverse complement strand
AGGCGGCGGGTACGCGTGGGGCTGCAATGCTGGACGGAGCTGAAAGCATCAAGATACATGGCGAATATGTGCCGGTACGTGCTGATGTTGAGTATGTTTCCAACCTTTCCGCACATGCTGATTATTCAGAAATCCTGGATTGGCTAGGTGGTTTCGAAGTTCCGCCAAAGAAGACATTCATCACCCACGGTGAGCCGATTGCGGCAGATGCAATGCGGATTCATATTGAAGAAAAACTGCATTGGCAGGTAGTGGTGCCGGATTATCTTGAAACAGTAACTTTAAATTAAGCCTTTAAATTTCCCCATGATAGGCATATCTACTGAAATTTTGAACAGGAGACCCCCCATGAAACTATGGATACGAATTTGTACTGTTGTGCTGACATTGAACTCAGCTGTCGCACTCGCCGAACAAGCCATCACTGTCTACAAAAGCCCGACATGTGGCTGTTGCAAGAAGTATGTTGATTACTTGAGAGACAACGGTTTCATGGTCAAGGCCATCAACCAAAGCGATATGGATAGTGTCAAGAAACGTTACGGCGTGACGCGCGTCGCCAGTTGTCATACTGCGCTGATCAATGGCTATGTGGTTGAGGGCCACGTACCGGTGAGCGCCATTAACAAACTGCTCAAGGAGAAACCCGCTATTACCGGCATTAGCGTGCCCGGCATGCCTATGAACTCACCGGGGATGGGAGAAATGAAGAAAGGGACATTAACGGTTTATCGGATCCCGAGAAACGAAGAGGCTCTTAAAGTTTATTCTGTTGAATGAGAATCTAATTGATGACTTTTGGAGAATGTTTTTGAGACTTACCCCTTACGAATTGAAGAAATCTATTGCAACTCGCTTGCTGGCTGCATGGGTGGTTCTCTCAATAGTGTTGGGAATAGGTTCCTATTATTTTGAATCCAAACAAATTGATGCTTTTGTTTTCAGTCTGGCAGCCCAGGCTGCAAAACATTTTAACAATCCCGAAAACGAAGCAGCTTTTTTAGGGAATCTGAATCAGCATCGTTCAGTGGTCGAGAGGTTTCTCAAAGACTCCAGATTTGCCGGTATTCGTCTGTTTGGGAGTAACAAGAAACTTGAACTTGAAACGTGGAAAACAGATAAAAGTAACTTGTTGAATCAAATAGAAAAGCATCGCCATACCTTCCCTAATGAAGGTGACAGTCATTACAACAAGATTATAGACGGTGGAAATCTTTACGTTCAGATTGTTATTCCCCTAACGTCATCAGATAAGAGAATCTATGGCTATTTTGAAGGGATATATGAGATTGATTCAATCACTGTCGCTACACTTGAGCAACGCATCATAACTTCTTTATTGATTATTGTGATGGTCATTGGGATAACAAGTCTCGTGTTATATCCGGTCATTCTGTCCCTCAACCGGGAAGCCACTAATCTTTCTGATGAATTGCTGCAATCAAATCTGGAGCTATTGCAGTCGCTAGGCAGCGCGATTGCTAAGCGCGATTCTGATACGGATGCTCATAATTATAGGGTAACTCTTTATGCAATCAGGCTTGCTAAAACCATGGGTAGGAGTAATGCTGAAATTGAATCGCTGATTGTTGGCGCCTTTCTGCATGATGTAGGCAAAATCGGTATTTCCGACCAGATTTTATTAAACCCAGGAAAATTGACTCATGATGAATTTGAAATCATGAAGACCCATGTCATCCATGGCAAGGAAATTATCCAGCACTCAAAATGGCTTAAATGTGCCCATGATGTTGTGCTTTTTCACCATGAAAGATTTGATGGTACTGGGTATCCCCAAGGTCTTAAGGGCAAGGATATTCCAATAAATGCTCGGTTGTTTGCTGTTGTTGATGTATTTGATGCGTTAACTTCCAAACGACCTTACAAAGATTCTTTGTCATTCTCCGAATCAATGAACATATTGCATGCAGGATCAGGCAGTCTTTTTGATCCTGGAATTCTTGTAGTATTTGAGCGCATTGCACCTTTTCTCTATGAAGAGTTTTGTCATGCAAATTTAAGTTATTTGCAGCGCATATTGAAAGACTCTTTAACAAAATACTTTCATCGAGATTACTCAAAAAAACTAAAACAAGGGGGACTTCAAAATGAGTTCATGGCATCAACAATCGATTCCTGAAGTTGTGAGTCAGCTTGCGACTGATATAGAGCAAGGTCTTACCGATGAAGCTGTTACCACAAGACTCGCAAGTTATGGAGCCAATAAATTACGAAAAGGTAAGCGATTCTCGGCATTCTCCATTTTTATAAGCCAGTTTAAAAGTCTGGTTATTTGGGTTCTTATAGGCGCTGCTGCTGTTTCTGCGTTATTAGGGGAAACTACTGACGGAATAGCGATTATTGCTATTGTAATTTTGAATGCAGTGATTGGCTTTTTCCAGGAGTATCGTGCTGAAAAAGCTGCTGCTGCACTAGCTAATCTTACAGCACCTCATTGTCGCGTAGTACGAAATGGTCATAGCAATGTGATTGCCTCTACTGAGGTCGTACCGGGTGATATCTTACTACTTGAGGGTGGAGATCTGGTTGCTGCGGACGCACGTTTGATCGAAGCGTCTGTGCTTCATGTTAACGAGGCTCCGCTTACTGGTGAATCACAAGCGGTTGGAAAATTTACAGACAGCTTACCTCCGGCAACGCCATTAGCTGATCGAAAAAATATGGTTTTCCTCGGCACCAGCGTAACAGGCGGTACCGGTCGTGCTTTGGTAGTCAATACTGGCATGGAGACTGAGTTAGGTCATATCGCAAAACTTCTTGAAACAGCTGAAAGCGGCAAGACTCCATTGCAACATCGACTCGACCGAGTGGGACGCGCACTGTTATGGGCCTGTCTTGGTATTGTCGTATTGATTTTCGGGCTTGGATTATTAAGGGGTATCGAGCCATTTGAGCTTTTCTTGAGCGCTGTGAGTCTTGCTGTAGCAGCTATCCCTGAAGGATTGCCAGCTGTAGTGACTGTGGCTCTAGCTTTGGGTGTGCAACGCATGATACGACGCAATGCGCTAGTTCGTCATTTGCCGTCTGTAGAAACGCTGGGGTGTGCCGAGGTTATTTGTACAGACAAAACAGGCACATTGACCTTAGGGCAAATGACTGCACGTAAACTCATTACTTCGGAGAACCTGTATCATCTGAGCGGCGAAGGCTATTCTACTGAAGGCACATTTTTTGTAGGTAACACAGAAACTCTATCAACGGATAGCCTGGAGCTTTTTGCCTTGCTGCGCGCTTCGGCAGCCTGTAATGATGCTGAGTTGACTCTCATAGATAACCAGCCTGGAGTGATTGGCGACCCTACTGAAGGAGCACTTCTGGTGGCAGCTGCAAAAGGCAATATTACCCGTGAGTCTATCGAGGCTGATATGCCACGAATTGCTACCGTGCCTTTTGACTCTGACCGTAAACGTATGACTATCATACGTCTAGTGGATAATCAGTCCTGGGCATTCGTCAAAGGTGCACCTGAGGTTATTCTTAGTCGTTGCACAATGATACGCACTAGTCATGGCGTGAGGGAGTTGACCGAAGATGACCGTATCAGGCTAACTGAGGCCAATACCTTGCTCGCGAATGATGCTTTACGTGTCCTTGCAGTTGCTGAACGCTCATTGGATGGTATCGATTTTGACAGGAGTGCGTCTCTGAATGATACAGAGATTGAAGCCGAGTTAGTGCTTTTAGGGCTGGTGGGTTTGCAAGATCCTCCGCGTGCTGAGGCAAAAGAGGCGGTAGCCAAGTGTATACGCGCTGGCATCAAGACGGTGATGATCACCGGCGATCATCCAGATACGGCAAGAGCCATTGCTAATGAACTGGGTATTTTGAATAAAGGCGATACAGTTCTAGTAGGTGTCGAACTTGATTCTCTAGATGACGAGGCACTCAAGGAGCGTGTCTCTCAAGTCTCAGTTTATGCGCGTGTGACAGCCGAACATAAACTTCGTATTGTGCGTGCCTGGAAAGCTCGGGGAGTCGTTGTCGCGATGACCGGGGATGGGGTTAACGACGCTCCCGCAATCAAGGAGGCCTCTATTGGCATAGCGATGGGCATTACCGGTACCGAAGTGACTAAAGGTGCCGCCTCTATCATCGTCACAGATGACAACTTTGCATCGATTGTCGCTGCGGTTGAAGAAGGTCGTGGCATCTATGACAATATCGTTAAGACCCTTGAGTACTTGCTGGCAGGGAATGCCGGCGAACTTATTGTGATGTTAACGGCAATTATTTTGGGTTGGCCACTGCCGTTGCTGCCTCTGCATCTCCTTTGGATTAATTTGGTGACAGATGGTTTGCCTGCGCTTGCCTTGGCTACCGATCCGATTGATCAAGGGGTGCTAAACCGCCCACCAAGACGCTCGCAGTCCGAGTTGCTTAATCTGGACTTCATGAAAAGAACGCTCTTTGCGGGTTTTCTGACAGCCACAGTAACCCTTGGAGTATTCTTTTATGAGTACAAGATTGTTGGTAGCGGTCTGGATCAGGCGCGAGATGCTGCTTTTACTGCACTTGTGATTACTGAATTACTGCGCGCATTCGGAGCCCGGAGTGAAGATCGGACTATTTGGCAGATGGGTCTGTTCTCCAATATGCGGTTATTCTTAATAGTAGCAGTAAGCTTTGGATTGCAGCTTGCGATACACCATGTGCCTACGTTTCAAACCTTGTTCCAGATTGAACCTGTCACTTTGCATCAGTGTGTTTCCTGGTTTGCAGTTGGATTCATACCCTTGATCATTTTGGAATTAAAAAAAGTGATTCGTATGCGCGCATCTGGAATTCGTTCGTGATGAGTTTCTGTGCGCTATATGTTTTATTAGCTGTAAGTGATTTTTTACAGAGTTAACCTTTAATGAGATTGCTATGAATAAACAAAAATACGACGTAACTCGCGACCCCGTTTGCCTAATGACGATTGATCCAAGGCAGGCAGAAGCAATGACCGAATACAAGGGACAAGCTTATTACTTCTGCTCTGAAGGATGCCATCAGAAATTTCTGTCCCAGCCTGATATTTTCATTGATAAAGCACCAGGTATGCGATTAACGGTTGGAGTGATGGGTTCTGCGACTGGGGAGTTTGCAGCTGATATCAAAGAGTTGGTCTATACACTGGGTCAGGATATTGCAGATAGAGGATTCGTATTGATCACTGGTGCCTGTCCCGGACTACCTTACGAATGCGCTCGTGGCACAAGAAGTAAGGGTGGATTATCGATGGGAATATCACCGGCACTTAGCCTTGATGAGCATGTGCATAAATATTTCTCACCAGCAGATGTCTTTGATGTGATTATCTACACAGGTAGTGGGCTAATGGGACGAGAAGTAGTCAATATTCGCTCAAGTGACATGGTTGTAATCGTGGGTGGAAGCTCTGGAACGTTGGGTGAGTTCGCAATCGCCTATGACGAGGGAAAAATAATAGGTGTGCTTGAAGGCAGTGGCGGTATCACGACACAACTGCCCCAATTGGTCACTAGCTTTGGCAAGGATACAGGTGCTCAAGTGATTTATGAGTCTGATCCTCATCTGCTTATTAGTAAGCTAGCAGAGGCATATACAGCGCATCACTATAAGCATCCATCCTGTTTTTGCGAAGGGGAACATGCCAGTGTTGGCTAACCTTTTTAAGTTATGCACGACCTAAACTGTTTGATGTCGAATTAATTAAAGGAGTGTAAGCATGGACAAATTAAATCCTTGGCGAGTTGGTAGCGCGACTGCATTAACAGCGGCGATGATCAATTTGATATGTGCAATCGCAGTTTATATGTATCCAGCTGCAACGGTCAGTTTTGTTAGCTCCTGGGCACATGGCTTTAATCTGAATATTCTCCTCAGCAAGACTCAATTAACCTTTGAGGGAATTGCTGATGGCATATTCAATGTAACACTGACAGGATTTCTGATCGGTGTGCTGTTCGCCTTATTTTATAACTTAGTAGGATTCTGCCCAAAATGCCGTTAGCAATTTTTGAAGGGAACTATCATGGTAATTGATCCAGTATGTGGAATGAACGTAGAAGAAAAGTCAGCAGCAGCCAATGCTGTATATTCGGGGACGACATATTATTTCTGCTCACCCAAATGCCAGCATGAGTTCGAGGCTAATCCAGCCAAGTACGCAGGGATTAGCAAGGCAGTTCAAACCCATGATCATACGCAACACCATGGCCACGGCATGGCCGAGGCAAAAACATCAACAGCAGCTGGAGAAAAAGCAAAAGACCCCATCTGCGGCATGATGGTAGAAAAATCCACAGCGCTGAAAACTGAACGTGGCGGAAGAGCCTACTATTTTTGCAGCGTAGGTTGCCAGCGTACCTTTGAGTCACCGGAGCAGGAACTAAAATCCATGCGTACCCGAGTCATGATCGCAATGTCCGGAGTGCTGGTGCTGGCTGTCATGCGTGCTGCGGTATTTCTCGGGCTCGCCGGTGGCGCGATGACCTTGAGTTGGGTGCCGGTTGATGCGCTGCCGTGGTTTACTTGGGGGGTATGGATGATGATACTGGTCACACCAGTGCAATTTATCGGTGGCTGGGGCTTCTACAAGGGAGCATGGAACGCAATTCGCGCACGCAACATCAATATGGATTTCCTGATTGCGCTCGGCACCTCGGTCGCGTACTTCTATAGCGTCGCGGTAGTATTCTTCCCTAATGTGTTGCCAGTGGCGGTAGATCAGCGGCAATCTTACTTTGAAGTGTCGGCAGTCATCATTGCCTTCGTGCTGCTCGGCAAGTACATGGAAGAAATTATCAAAAAACGTTCTTCAGCAGCAGTGCGCAAGCTGCTGGATCTCAAACCTGCGACCGCACATGTCATCCGCGATGGTCAAGAAATGGAAGTGCCCGCAGAAAGTGTGATGATGGATGAGATTATCGTGGTGCGCCCCGGCGAGAAGGTTCCCGCTGATGGTGTAGTGTTTGAAGGCAGTTCCTCAGTGGATGAAGCTATGTTCACCGGCGAATCCATGCCGGTGGAAAAATCACCAGGCAGTTCAGTAATCGGCGGGACAATCAATCGTACCGGTTTGTTCCGCTTCAAGACGACGCGAGTCGGCGCAGAAACCGCGCTCGCACAAATCATCAAACTGGTGGAAGAAGCGCAGGCTTCCAGCGCGCCTATCCAGCGCCTCGCCGACCAAGTGGCCAGTTATTTTGTTCCTACAGTAGTGCTGGTCGCGTTTTCTGCTTTTGTGGGTTGGTGGTTGATGGGTAATTTTCCACAGAGCCTGATGGCTTTCATTGCAGTACTGATTATTGCCTGCCCATGCGCTCTCGGCATCGCTACCCCGGCGGCGTTGATGGTTGGCGTAGGGAAAGGAGCAGAGGCCGGAATCCTGATCCGTGGTGCAGAAGTGCTGGAACGTGCTGAAAAGCTCACCACTGTGGTATTTGATAAGACTGGGACACTAACCCGTGGCGAGCCCAACATCACCGACATCATTGCTATTGGCAATCAGCCGGAGGCAGACATACTGCGTGCCGCTGCCGCAGTGGAGGTCGGTTCGGAACATCCGCTCGGTGAAGCGATCGTGCGTGCCGCGCAACAACGCGAACTCGTGTTACCTAAAGTGGAAAACTTTGAAGCCATTCCCGGTCATGGTATCCGTGGCAACGTTGATGGCAAGGTCACGCTTCTCGGCAACCGTCGGCTGTTCGAGCGCGAAGGCATTGACACCAAGCCAGCGGAAGAAATCATGGCAAAGCTGGAAGCGCAAGGGAAGACTGCTATGCTGGTCGGTCTTGACGGTAGCCTCGCTGGGGTCGTAGCTGTGGCCGACACGCTCAAGCCCGAGGCCAAAGACGCTATCGCTGAGCTCATGAAAGAAAATGTGGAAGTCATCATGCTGACTGGTGACAATCGCCGCACCGCCGAAGCAATTGCTAAAGAACTAGGTATTAAGCACGTCATTGCTGAAGTGTTGCCTTCAGATAAGGCTAAAGTCATTCAGGATTTACAGAAACAAGGTAAATCAGTCGCCATGGTGGGTGACGGCGTCAACGACGCGCCAGCGCTGGCGGTTGCCGAAATCGGTATTGCACTTGGCTCCGGCTCCGATGTGGCCAAAGAAACCGGCGGCATCGTCCTCATCAAAAATGATGTGCGCGACGTAGTGGCGAGCATCCGTCTGTCACGCGCCACCATGCGCAAGATTAAGCAGAACCTGTTCTGGGCGTTTATCTACAACGCTATTGGTGTGCCGATTGCAGCATTCGGCTTTCTTAACCCCATTATCGCGGCAGCGGCGATGGCGTTGAGTTCACTGTCAGTGATTGTGAATTCAGCGTTGCTAAAACGAGCCAAGCTTTGAATCTATGATTAATTAAAAGTTAATGATGGGTATTGTTGATTCCGCTTACATCATGAAAGGAGACTGAAATGTACTATTTCTTGATTCCACTACTAATGGGCTTTGTATTCGCCGGCTCTAGCGCATTTACAACTGCCTTTTCTCGTTCGTGGGGTGTAAATGGTGGCCGGCTGGTTACCAGCCTGCTGCGTAATATGTTAGGTATACCGCTCTACGGTTATGGCCTTGTGCTTGCCTGGTGTGAAACTTCAACCTTGATATTGAATTTGGGTGCTATCGGGCAAGGATTAGGCTGGCTTTTGGTGATTGCTGGCGCCGTACCTGTCATTGTAGGACATTTGCAGCTTGGATGGCGTACACATATGCCTTCTGTGAATGATTCATTGATGGATAAAGGGCTTTATGCCTATGTCCGGCATCCTATATACGTCGGTGGCCTGGTTGTTTTTATTGGGCTTGCATTAGTGCATTTTACAATACCATGGTTATTGGCATCTATTCTTTCCATCATATTTTTTTCAGTGATGGCTAAGTTAGAAGAAGTTGATTTGTTGCAGCGGATGCCAAAATATAGCGATTACATGATTAGAGTACCAGGTTTCCTGCCAATCTTTGCGAATAATACCCTCAGCCGATGGGTGTGGATATGTCCCGCATTAGGATTGATATTAGCAACGCTCGTGTTCTATATGTGGGGTTTTACTTTATGGACATCATTTGTCGGCGCACTGATGCTTGTATGTCCAAGCATCGTATTATGGGGATTGATAACCTTACGTAACTAACAACTAAATCTAACTGTATATGAAGGGGGTAGCATCATGAACGACGAACATGAAACGAAACATCTTTCCAGAGGGCAGTGGGTATTCTATGGATTTCTGATATTTGCCGGATTACTTCTCTTTACGGAACATCGCGCCCATGTTCTTAGTTTCCTGCCTTACTTGATTTTACTTGCTTGCCCTTTAATGCATTTATTCATGCATCATGGGCATGGTGGTCACAATCATCATCATCATGAAACAAAAGAGGGAGATCAAAAATGAATGCACCTTCTTCTGATTACGGCTTGTGGCCACTTGTCATAATCAACTCTCTAGTATTCATCATCTTCGCTTTTAGTTTTGCCAAACCGCAGAGTAAGCGTGACTGGCGGACATTCAGTGCGTTTTCAGCATTCCTGGTAGCATTGTTTGTTGAGATGTACGGCTTCCCGCTGACGATCTACCTTTTGTCTGGCTGGCTTACAAGTCATATTCCTGGAATCGACCCATATTCACATAATGCGGGCCATTTACTGGAAGATCTTTTTGGCTGGGGCGGCAATCCACACTTTGGCTCGTTCCACTTACTCAGCAACGCTCTGATTATTGCTGGCTTCTTTTTGCTCTCTGGTGCTTGGCGTGTGTTGTATAGTGCTCAACGCAAACATAAGCTTGCAACAACTGGACCATACGCGCGCATTCGTCATCCGCAATATGCTGCGTTCGTGATGATCATGTCTGGATTCTTACTACAATGGCCAACGTTAATAACATTGATCATGTTCCCGATTTTGACCTACATGTACGTCAGGTTGGCCAGAATCGAAGAGCAAGAGGCTTATGCTGAGTTTGCTGAGGAGTATTCGAAATATGCTGCCAATACACCAGCATTCTTTCCACGCCTCCGGTGATATTCTTTAAAAGAAATTCGGCACCCAGTTACTTGTACTAATGAAAATCCGAGATCGAGAAAGATGTTCGTTCCTACTTGAGTGCTATGACTTAAGTCATAGCACTCTTAATTTGTTTGGAGCAATTTTTTATTTTTATTGATCTTCTTCTAAAAGATTATTGCGTTTTCCACCCCAGTTATCCCGCAATGTCTTTCTTGCGGTAAGCCATGCTTCTGCACGCAACAACATAGGCCACAGCAGGATAGGATAAGTTTTAATCAGCGTATTCGCTCTAAGATAAGGCTGATACTGCGTTTCCGTTAATCCGATTGGTTTATGCAGTAGCGAAAGCAAACTATCAACGATCTGCTCATCATCTACCGCCTTATTCTGAGCCAGCAGTAGATGGCTTAGCAGGGGTCTTCTGCTGTTTAACCATTGCCATATATTCACATCTGGCATCAGGATCGGTGTCGTAAAATGGCTGTCGTGAAATTCCAGCAGTTCTTTTGTCAATATTTGATTTAGCGTTTTATCGAAAGCCTGTTTTTGACGTCGACTCTCTTTGTAATCGGTAACGGGCAAGTTTGTATCAGAATCTTCTTGATCGCCTAATTTGATGTTGACATGCTTATCACCAGCTGTATGCGTAGCACATATCAGTCGTCCAGGCACTGGTTGTCGCCAGCAGTATTTGCAAGCTCGTAAAACGTCAAATCTACCATTGTCTGAAAATCTAACACTATTCTCAATGCCCAGCTTCAATTGTCTGCAAACTTGCAAGAAATAAGTAATTTCTATCGTTTCGTGGTCTGGGAAGGTTCTCGGGGGATGTGTCGTGAAAATACAAATCAGGTTAATGCTAACGGCAATTTCCGTGAGTTGGCCTGAAGGCTGGCCACTTCTAAAAACCATCTCAGCATATGTAAATTCCAAGTCTTCCCATGAAGCCTGGGTCAGATTTCCCAATACATCCTGATGGCACTCCGGAATCAATGGCTGGAAATATTTCTTCATCAGGCTCAATGCAAGGCTGGGGGTAACAGCACGGCCCTGCATTTCAGACTTTATCGTTTTTAGCGCCTGTGCAACAGGTATACAGAACCTGGATTCAATCTCTGCATCATCGATATACAGCGGCATAAGGTCAAGTGTCCAAAATAGAGAGTAGTTTTGAAGTGCCCAGATTTTCTATCATGACACATCGTGATGTTTGTGATGGTACTTAGAGGTGAACTATGGAAACGATGAACCTGGATGATGTCAGTAAAGTTTTGAAAATTTCTAAAGCCACAGCAAGAAACCGGCTGAGTTTGGGCTTGCCCATGCCACCTTCTTTCAAAGTTGGACGTAGTCGTTTGTTTCTGACAACGGAGTTTTATCTATGGATGGCGCAACAGGTTAAGCCAATCAACACAAACCAATAATAACAAACATTGATTCGGAGAAATTGAAAATGACTTAAAGAACCCTAGCAAACCGGACCTTAGAAGCGCAAAAGGCTTGGGTTAGACCCAAGCCATCGGCACATACATCAAGATTGCAGCCTTGAAACCGTATTGTCTATGCACTTCAATCGACTGTCAAGGTCGAGGTCTCTTTATACCTGTCCGTCAGGTAATTCAACCCCAATATACAAGATTAATCCCTGCCGAATAGCAGAGATTTTCCCATGGAGATAAGACGATGTGCGTTATTCAATTAAAGATATTTCTACAAATCACTTGCCAATGCAGTCATTCATGCAGAAAGGCCTTGTGACATTAATTACCCAAGTATTGATTGAGTCAATTTAATGTCTAATAGGAGACTGCCCATGAGAAGGATACGCGACGTATTGCGATTGACTTTTGTATCCAGTATGAGTCAACGCCAGATTCAGCAAGTCCTGAAAATATCACGTAATGCCATAGCTGATTACTTATGTCGTGCGCAAAATGCAGGACTGAGCTGGCCATTACCAGAAGATTTGGACGATGCTGAGTTAGAGCAACTTTTATTTCCGCCGGTACTTTTACCAAAAGTCAAAAGGAAACCTGTACCGGAATGGCTGGAGATTCATCAATGGCTTAAGGTTAAAGGCGCCACCCTAGAGCTTTTACATTTGGAATACAAAGAGAAGTATCCAGATGGCATGTGTTACAGCAATTTCTGCACACAGCACCGTGCGTTTGAAAAAACCTTAAAACGCTCATTACGCCAAGTACATATTGCTGGGGAAAAGGTCTTTGTCGATTACGCTGGCCCTACCGTACCGATACACAATATGCGCACTGGAGAAATACAGCATGCACAGATATTTGTTGGTGTGTTAGGCGCATCAAATTACATATATGCAGAAGCAGTCTGGAACCAGCGTCGCGAGAACTGGATTGCGTCTCATGTGCGCATGTTCGAGCATTTTGGCGGCGTACCCGTGATGGTGGTTTGCGATAATTTAAAATCCGCGGTCACCAAAGCGAGTCGTACCGAGCCAGTCATTCATCCTACTTATCTGGATATGGCAGCACATTACGGTACCGCGATTTTCCCGGCACGTGCATACAAACCAAAGGACAAATCAAAAGCCGAGGGTGGCGTATTGATCGTTGAGCGCTGGATATTGTTCCGGATCCGCAAACAGAAGTTCACCAGTCTGGCTGAACTGAATGCAACGATCAAATCACTGTTATTGGATGTTAACAACCGTCCTTTTCAGAAACTGCCTGGTTCGCGTCAGAGTGCATTCGACTGTCTGGATAAACCAGCCCTTGAACCATTAGTGAGCCAACCTTACCAATATCATGAGTTCCTGAAAGTACGTGCAGGTTTTGATTACCACGTTGAAATTGATCAGCACTTTTATAGCGTGCCGCATGCCTTGGTTCGTAAGCAACTGGAGGCCATTCTAACCGCAAGTACCATCGAGATATTGCATGGCGGTGTGCGGGTCGCCAGTTGGGCACGCAGTTATGAAGCAGGGAAGAAATCGACGGATCCTATGCATATGGAAATCGCACATCGGCATTTTGCACAATGGGATAGTGAGCTTGAGCTCCGTTGGGCATTATCTGTCGGCGTCAGCACCCATACATTTTTACAAGTCGTATTCTCGAAGGCACCACATCGAGACTTTAGCTATCGTTGGGCAAATTCGATTAAATCATTGTCCCGTGAGTATGGGCATGAGCGACTGGAGGCCGCATGTAAACGCGCATTGGAAATTGGTGCCACGGCAACCACGAACGTACGCTCTATTCTTAAAAACAATCTGGATCAGAATGCTAACAAGTTAGCTACGGCAGAAGAAGCAGCCTTTGATCATGACAATATCCGCGGCGCGGATTATTACCACTAATTACTATTAGAGCCATTAACTCATCAAAAAAAGGATTAATAAATGTTAACGCAACAAACTATAGACAAACTCTCTGTAATGAAATTAAACGGCATGAGCAAAGGTTTTGAAGATCAACTATCCAGTGCTGTAGCACAAGGATTGTCGTTTGAAGAACGTTTTGGCATGCTGGTTGATCAGGAGCAGACTTTTAGAGAGAATCAGCGGCTTAAACGGCTTCTAAAAACCGCCAAGTTAAAGGCGAATGCTTGTATAGAAGACATTGACTATAGCCATAATCGTGGACTGGATAGGGCTCAAATGGCTTCCCTGAATAGCTCTGATTGGATCAGTCGTGGGTTTAATCTGATTTTGACCGGACCAACTGGTTGTGGCAAAACCTGGATTGCGTGCGCACTCGGCAATCAAGCTTGTCGGCATGGATTGTCGGTGCTGTTTCAGCGCGTGCCGTTGATGCTTGAGGAATTACAATTAGGTCATGCTGACGGAAGTTTCCGTAAAAGGCTAATGGCCTTGGCAAAGGTGGATTTGCTAATATTAGATGATTTTGGGGCTGCTACGCTCAATGCGCAAAGTCGTGGCGACTTACTGGAAGTCATCGATAGTCGTTCTGGGGGTAAGGCAACAGCTATTACCAGCCAAATTCAAGTTGAGCTTTTACATGATTACTTGAGTGGAGGGAATCCGACCATGGCTGATGCTATTCTTGACCGCTTAGTCAGCGGGGCATTGCGGATTAATTTGAAAGGCGATTCTATGCGTAAGCTACGCACTTTGAAACTTTAACCGCTGAGTAATCCATATAAAAACAAAAGCCACTGCCTGATTCAATATCGGCAGTGGCTTTTTTGCGGCTGTTATGCGTGGCTTTTTTGGTATTGTTTCAAGTGGCCTTTTTGCAGTTATTATGAGTGGCTCTTTTGGGTAAGAATACGCAAAATTGATATCATCCGTCAAAGTTGATACAGTGAATCATGGAAGATAAGTTAAATAAACTAATAATTAGATCTGCAGAGTTTGACCAGGCTATTTCAGCACTTTTATCTCAGGCAAAAACTCCACCGCTTCCCAGGTGCCGACTCTCAGTGGCGATGGCTGGTATATCAATAGAGCATGCGGACAGCATAAGGATGCTCGTATATTCAAAGAATTTCACTTCAGCCATGGCCTTACTTAGGATTCAGTTTGAAACAACCGTGCGTAGCATTTGGTTATTCTATGCTGCAGATGAAGCATATATCAAAAAGCACGATTCCCCACTGACGGTTGAGAATGATGGGTATTCGGACGGTCCCGATATTGCCAAAATGCTAAGAGATTTGGAAGTAAAACCTAATGTTCCAAAGCAAGCCAGTGCAAATCTGGCAGAATTTAAATCACAGTCGTGGCGAGCATTAGGTTCATATATTCACGGCGGAAAACATCCTTTAAAAAGAAAACAAGATGGTTATCCTATCCACTTACTCACGGCTGTATTGCAGCAATCAACCGGATTATTGCTGATGGCGGCTATGACAGTCATCGCGATGACTGGCGACCAGAAACTTGCTGATAGGTACTGGGACTTACAAAATGAATTTAAGGATTGTTTGGCTCCTTATATTCCGAAACCAACTTAATAAATATTTCGTGATTACACTCTGCTTAGAAGATTTATTATGAATGTTTATTTAATATTATATTTATTGATTAATCTTTCTCAGCAAGTCCATAACTTTGTTATACCCCTCATCCGAATTCAGCACCTCTATTGGCCTTTTTCCTTCTAAAGCAATTTTCGGTTTGGTCAACCAAGTCTCAAATGCTTTTTTATGACCTAGCTCCATCAAACCCAATTCGGCAAGTTCACTGAAATTCTGATGAGTATCACTTACAAGATTCCTATTTTTATCTGGAACAGTTTTTAATACTTTCTTAAAGTTTGAATCTTCTGCTTCATTCACACTAAGTTGTCCATTGCAGCTCCGATAAGACATGCAACGCCAGAATATCCTACCAGCATAAGAAGATCTTAAATGCATTTGCCCACCACAATTTGGACACTGTATATATTTTTCGCTAGGTTGTTTTTTTATTCTCTCGGTTACATCAACAAATTCCTCTAGTTCAAAGGGTATTGGTTCAAAGCAATACCAACCATTTTCTTTATCATATTGAGCGCCGTATTTAATGGCGTATTTAGCAACTAAAGGGGTTATATCCAATCTTATTTTCTTCATAGTTATTAAACACTTGGCTAATTTTAAAGTTTATAAAATTTAAAATAATCAATACTTTTAGTAATTAAGCAACCTAAATAAAATATAGCTTATCAACCATGCAGCCATTCACGTATTTCCGTCTTAGATCGTTCCAACGACTCACGCGATAAAGTTAAGACAATCACCTTCTCTTGGATTTTTCTTCCCTGGTCAATCATAATCGGCTGATCCCAGCTAGTGTAAAAATTTTCAAAGCGAATCGGTGACTCTTGAACAACTCTAATTGCTTTACCTGTTTTTAAATTAACAAAATTTATAATCGGATTCCCATCATAAAATAATTCACCATTTACGAACCGCTCAGAAAGGTAGGAAGGAAATGGCTCAAAACTATACGGCTTATACCTGTTTGGAAATAGATTTTTAATTTGCCTAAACCAAAAAGCACGCGCTGCAAGATAAACACGTTTATCTTCCAAAAATCTTTCATAGAGAAAATTAATCATACAAATGCTTTCCCCTTACGAACTTCAATATCAACTCGCCGATGGGGATCACCTTTAACCATATAAGTTTTAGATATGCCCTCCACCCCGCCAGCCGCATGAGCCCTTTGCATAAAACGACGAGCATCAGAAAATGCATCAACTCGTAGTTTCCTCTCTTTTGCATTAGCTTTTTTTTCAAGTTTATTGGATAGCTTTATAGCTTTACCATATTTTAAAGCAAGAGGTTGTGCCCATGGCTCAGAATCATTTACTGGACCACCTTGAGATTGTAATCGTCCGCGATGCATAAGATAACTTACCCGTTAAAAATTGATTAATAAAACCGTTTTGTTAACAATTCAAATGTTGCACTTAATATGTTTTCTTTCTCAACTTTTTACTTTTAAGAATACAAACCATATATGACCCAAGCCCCCTTCAAATCCGCTATAGAAGATCCTCTTCTCTTTCAGTCCATTCAAGCTTAATACAAGGAGTATCTTTTGAGAGATCAATTTTCATCCAATACTTAAATTTCAACTTACCAACAGTGTCACTACCTTCATTTAGTTCAAAATCAACTTTGACATACTGATCTTGGGCTGCTCTTTTGAAACTAACTGTGTCAAATAGCTCTTTGGTTGTGAGTAAGCTGTAATCAACATCACTAAATTTTAGCCTATACACCTCACAGCGACCAATATGGCAAATATACTCACTGCCAAAGCCATCTTGATGACTGATATCGTACCTTCCAGCAAACTCTCTATCATTAAGTGATCGGAATAGAGAATTTGATAGTGCTTGATTGCCAACAAAGAGCACAGGGCAAGCAAATGTCTCCGACATGATTAGTATGTCATTAAGAATATTATTGATATCACTATAATTGTATGATGCTGATTGAGGATGTCTGAGTAATGCCCTTAAAACATTTAGCTTAAGGTCGTTTGATATACAGTTGGCCGCCCATTCATCTTCATTAACTGACCGATTTGTATCTATAACTCTGGCAACCCGCTCTTTTGCATAATCGATTATATTTACAACCTGCGAAAAATTATCGTGAAGATCAGCATCTTCATCTAATTTTTCAAACAGCACTAAAGGAAATTCAGGTTTATTTCTATTCATAAACACGACTGAACTTGCAACACCAAAATGCTTCAATCGGTCTTGATCGATTTCAGCTTGAACTACAGCCTGATTTTGGGCGTTTCCAATTTTCTGAATCACTATTTCTACGGACTCTTTAAAATTTGTTTTAAAGGTTTCCTTTTGTTCTGGGTTAACAAGAATCAAGGCCAAATCATCACTAGCAATTTTTATCCAGTCACGAAGATCTGTGATAATTGTGGCTTGATCCTCATACCTGAAAGCATCAGATAGAATCGCATCTTCCCAATCGCTGGGTAAACTCCATTTACTCTCAGAAAGTGATATGGCAATCTCAACATAAGCTCTATTGAGACTCCGAGGGTCATTTGCTCCCCACCCTGAGTAAATTCGCCCAGAAACCCAGCGGCCTTCATAGACGCGTCCAAAAGATTCCAATATTGACGAGAGCCACTTACCATAAGCCCCCTCGCCATAATGAAGATAATCTCGTTGTCGGATATACGCACCTAATAACTCGCCTGCATTTCTAATATTAGCAAGAGGCCAATCTGTAGCTCCTGTTGGGTGGATGCGTGTTCCAGATAGTAGGGATTTGATATATTTAATCAAGAGGTCTTGTTTGCCATCAGTCGGCTTTAACAACATGAAGCATGCAGTTATAACTCTTAAATCTAAATGGGCGTTCCTAAAAGCAAGACCAAAAGCAGCTTCATAGTCATATTTATTTCCGCGAAGAATGGGCTGCCAAGCAGGATCCTCTGGATTAAGTGGTAGAAAAGACAGTTGAATCAAATTTGAACGCCAACGATATTTCTCATACGAATGCTCATTATGAGAAAAATTTGCAAGCCAATTTATAAGCATATCCACACCCCAGCCAGCTGCTTCATAATTATTAAAGCGCAAAGCTGAAACCGCGGTTGAGGAAGTAAATTCAATATGTGTCATAAATGCTGTATAAGTCTTGTTTATATCGCCAGCACGCTTTGACCGCGGCTCTATATACATCAACCAACTCTCCCATGCTCCAACAAAATCATAGAGAATATCTTCGTATTTGTTGGCTATCCGCATATCACTTGATTCTGAGTTATAGGACCTCCACTCAATTAACAGATACCACATGTAGTAACTGCCTTGAATCAAAGATCTTATCTCATTTTTGACAAGGACATCTCGACTCGCAAATATACGCTTGTGCAAATTAAGCATATCCTTATAGAAACTTGAGTTCTCAGGAATTTTTTCAGCGGCCTCTTTAGCTAAACGATAATATTCGCTTAACACCTCTTCAAGATAGGTTCTTCCCCACATACCGATACCGCTAACTGGCAAGAGTAACCAGTTATCCAGAGCATCATTATCATTTTCGAAAGATAATGCTTCTGCAACCTCTGTGTGCCATAAAACTAAATTATTAATAGCATCAGTAAACTCTCTAATATTACCTTCTCTCAGCGCATCATTGGCCGGACCGATAAAAGCTTTCAGAACCGTTGTTAAGCCAAAATCCACTTTTTGCATCTTCCTTTCAAATGAAAATGCAAAATTAATTAAGAGCCGAACGAGAAAATTGATCTCAAACCCATCATATTTGGCTACGACCATGTCGTTACCTGTGCTACCTCTATGGAAAGGTTCAATTACCAATTTGCAGCCTTTAATCTTTCTAAACTTAAGAATAGATAGTTGCAACCTAATTGCAGCGTTAATTAACCAGAACCTAACCTCTTTTAGCGATTTATCTCGTTTAACTATCCGAGTTATCTCCTGATAGTCATTTTCAGAAAACTTATAGGTCAGCACTTCCATAACCTGCGCATCAGGATTTATTAACAGTTTTTGTTGAACAGCATTCCGCAAAAGTAACTCTTTGATCCGTTCACGAACATCCACTTCACAGATTTCATGAATTGAGTAACGAAAAACTATCGAATCCCTAGAGTTCTCATCAAGCATTCTGAAGGTTTTGACAAAAAACCAGGTAGTTAAGAGCAGATTTAAAAATAACCACATCGCGGATGTTAGACAAATTGCGATATATATGGAATCATTCACTGATGGCTTTAAAATATAGCCGGCGACTATGAAACCTGATAAGGCTAATCCGCTCAATCCTGCAAACATAAATCCTGAGTATTTTTGATATACCGGAAAGATAACTTTCTTGGCTGACTTGTTCTGAAATAGAACGCTAATAAGACCAACAACTAACGGATAGACTACGCCGATAATAGTTAACTGGCCGCCGAGGAAAGCATCTTGCCATTCAAGAAGATTTTCGCAGTTAGGTAGACATTGCAGAACATAGGGTTTAAGCCATGGTTGCCACAACACCAAATTACTGACAATAAGAACAGATAATAACAACGACAATACAATGTACTTCTTGTAGTGCATTGACCAATTAACGATGTTGTTCTCAAGATAGCTCCACTGACTGTTTAAAAACACCTCATTCTGGTATAGAGATTCCGCAATTTCTTTATCAACCCGATAGGAGAGAGTTTTAAAAGCATTACCTAAGAAATTTATCATTGATCAGTCAAACCTATAACTTTTAAGAAACCAAACTAACAGGACTAAATCAACCAGCCTATTTACATCAATACAGTCTATTCAAATGCTGTCCCAGAATCACTTATGATCGATTAAGTTCGATGCTTTCTGTTCAAACATTTAATGGTGACGAATTCATTAACAATTACACTTGAGCATGCTGACGTATTTCAACCAAGATATCTCTGATCTGATCAGCCTTTTCAATTGAAAATATACCCGCGGCGCCTTGCGAATGAATATCGGTAAATGGTGCCTCATACAGCCTATCCGGCTCCATGACGCCGTTCTTGGTCAACTCTTCAATAATCAAGTCAATAAACTCAATCTGATTAGCCGTCACATAAGTACCAGTAACAAACTCACTAAAAGTACGCCTGGCGGTTTCATAGTCTAGCCCTACTAATGATCGAATAAACAACCCTAGACCATTACTACGCTCTTTTGCACGGTCGATTACATCCTTGGTCCCGCCAGCTTCAATGAGCATACGTTCAAGTTCGGCAAGGTCTGCAGAAGTAAGTGGCTGATTTCGTTTTAATCGCTGTAAGGCCAGATGATCTTCATGTGCTTTTAGGAATTGACGCGCTTTTTCTTTGAAGCGCTCATAATTGAGCCCCGTACTGACTTCTGGCAAGTCAACTTCCGTATCTTCACCAAGCTCATCCTCAAAATCTGTATATACGACCTTGCGTTTACCTTTTTCAATCAGTTTAACCAAAGCTCTTAGCTGCTTACGGACGTGCTCCAACATACCAACCGTGACGTCCTGCCACCAATCGTCACTCAAAAGAGATTGGATGAGGACAATATGAGCACGAATTGCCGGAATGTTTTCTTGCAACTCCAGAGCACTGGCAATTTCCATGACCTTTTCACGCAATGTTTTAAATTCAGGTTTAGCTTGCAATATGGCTAACTGAGTACGCATGATAATCAGGTCAAAACGCTTCGCTTCCTCATCCTCATCAGGCATCTCATTAGGCAAATCCGCCAAATGATTAGAAACTTCTACCATTCGTTCATTCGCAACATTCTGCCAGGATTCTGCTTTTGAGAACTCTTCTACAAGCCTACGCTGCGGTCTTACAACAAAGTTATCAAGATTCATACTAGCAACTTGCTGATGCAGCAAGCTTGCCGTATCAGCGCGAAGCAATGACTCTTCTTCAACTCCTTGAGGTTTTCTGTGATCAAGCTCAGCAAGAATCTGCAATCTTGCATTAAAAAGTCGAGCGCTTAATGATTGCCCTGTATTTCCTTCGATTGTGTTTAGATCCTGGCTGAAATATTCCAAATTCTGGCAATAATCAAAAATGTAAAAGAACTCTTTGTTTTGTCCCGGTGCAAACAGATCCGGGCATAAACGCGTGCCTCTACCAACCATTTGCCAAAATTTAGTTTTAGATCGTACTTGTTTAAAGAAAACCAGATTCACAACTTCTGGTACATCAATGCCGGTATCCAGCATATCCACTGAAATAGCAATTTGAGGCATGCTATCTTTAACAGAGAAGCTATCAATCAGGCTCTGTACATATTCGGTTTTATAAGTAATTACTCGCGCAAATTCACCCTTGTAATGTGGATAGGCTTTGTTAAAACGGTCTGCTATGAATTCAGCATGATCATTATTTTTTGCAAAAATAATCGTCTTGCCTAAACGGTCACCACCAGCAACTTTAATGCCGCGCGTCATGACATGCGCCAGCACTTTATCAACGGTATCTGTATTGAATAACCAGGTGTTCAGCGCAGCGGCATCAACCTCATTAGGGCTGCTACCTTCTTCATTCCACTCCAACTCATCCCACTGCTCTTTCTCTTCATCAGACAGGTCATCATATTTAATGCCTTCACGCTGGAATTTCAGTGGCACAGAAATTGGCTTTGGCGGTACCAAATAGTTATCACCAACTGCCTCATCCAATGCATAAGCATCTGTCGGAATACCGCTCTCCAAATCAAATACACTATACGTATTATGGTCTATTTCATCTTTAGGGGTAGCGGTGAGACCAACCAATAGCACATCAAAATAATCAAAAATGGCACGGTATTTTTTATAGATTGAGCGGTGTGCCTCATCGATAATAATTAAATCAAAATGCCCCACACCAAAGCGTCTCTGTCCATCTTGCGCTTCATCTATCAACCCCATCATCGTTGGGTAAGTAGAAACATAAACACGACCTTCTGTGTTTTTTTCAGTCACCAAATTCACTGGTGATGAGTCAGGCAGATGCGCCTTGAATGCATTCACTGCCTGTTTGACCAAAGCCACGCGGTCTGCAAGAAACAGCACCCGTTTGGCCCAATTGCAACGCATAAGCAGGTCTGCCAATGCAATCACTGTCCTAGTTTTACCTGCACCTGTCGCCATCACCACCAAAGCTTTGCGCTGATGGTCCTTTTCAAATGCTTCACCAATCCGGCGAATTGCACGCATCTGATAATAGCGCTCTACAATATCTTGATTGATGGTCTCAACGGAAAGTGATCTCTTAGTGCTGCGTCGCTGAATCATCAGCTCCAGCTCTGTTTTTTTGAAAAAGCCCTGTACCGCTCTTGGTGGATAATTGGCGTCATCCCACAACCAATGATCATATCCATTGGTGTAAAAAATAATTGGTCGCTGTTTGTACTTTGCATCTAAGCAGTCAGCATAAAGTCTGGCTTGCTGCTGCCCTACTTTTGCATCACGCTTGGTTCGCTTAGCTTCTATCACAGCCAAAGGTTTACCATCATCACCCCATAGTACGTAATCCACATAACCGACGCCTTCATTATTCGGCATTCCTGCAACTTTAAACTCTCTATCCTGAGGCTTATCTAATGCCCAGCCAGCCTCTTTCAAAAGTAGGTCAATAAAGTAATCGCGCGTTTCAGCTTCGGAATAATCGTGTGTGTCAGCTTGTGCTGAGTTTTCTTTCTTAGCCGCGGCAATTTCATCACGAAGCTGCTTGAGTTCTGCGTCTAATTGAGCTTTATCAGAAAGAGCAACTGAGAGCTTTTCATCACGAGCATGAAGTTCAGCCTCAAGTTTCTGTAATTGATCTATTGATTGTGAAGGTGCTTTAGATGGTTGCGATAAACAATCCAATGAAAAACTAAGATTGGGTGCTGGACGCGTTTTCTGTCCATAAGTACGGGCTAGCCAATAACAGACATGGAAAAGCTCTCTAATCGCACGCAAGGCATCTTCTTGAGCCACCTTACGGGTGCTATGAACCGCAATATTGCCTAAATCTTTTATAAGCTTGGTTTTAGTAAAAACCGCTTCACCTACAAGCTTACGGAAAGTAGGCTCATGAATTAGAGCACTAAGGTGGTCTTGATAGGGTAATTTTAATGCAGGCTCATACTTGTAAAGCCATCCAATCGTTAACTCTAAAGCTCTACGTGTGTAGAAGCATGCAGTTCTAGCATCAGTATTCGCCATACTCTCAGCTTTAGTGGCTGATTCATGAATCAATAACCATTCTGACTCAAGGAAGGCGAAGTTACTCAATTGGAATTCAATCCAGCAATGCTAACAAAAGATGATTCAAAAAGTGAGTCTATATCTTTGATTGACATCTGATAACTTGTTTTTAAAGCCTCAACTGACCTAGAAAGATGAGCAATTTCAAATTGCAAATCAAGAGATGGAATAGGTAATTGCAAAGACTTTACCTCGCTCATTGGTGGGAAATTTTTCAAGCCTGTGCCATGTGAAATACCATTCAACTTATTTTGTATCAAAGTAGATTCAAAAATAATTTTGACATATTCTGGAGTAACTTTTTCAGTATTAACTCGTATTCTCAAAAGAGCTTGATTAATAATTCCTTTAGGTGCATTTTCAGGAACAATAACTACCCTGCCAATAGTTCCAGAACAGCTGACCAGAATATCTCCTGGCTTTACAGAAAAATCTTCCATTTCACGATATTTTGATTCACTAATGAAATACCTTCCAGTCATACAGTCATTACTAATCGCATTTCTTTGCTCGTAAACCATATATCCTTTTTCAGTAAATATTTCCTTTTTTAAAGCCCCCCCCAAATGGACCTCGCTTAAGATTGGCCAAAGAACCTAAAGTAGAAATTTTAAATTGATTTTTCCCCTCAAAATCTTGTATCGACTTAACCATTTTGCCAAGATTAGCTATTTCCCTAGATGCATGTTCACCAATTTTAGTTAAATTTCCTAAAATTATCTCTGGACTTAGTTGTTCTGCAGCTTCTCGTATAATTACTTTGTAGCGATTGATAGAAAGGGCATAACCATTGGCGGCAATCTCTCTCTTAGGGACACAAAAACTTTGTGCCGTACGTGGACGCTTTAGTTCATCTACCTCTCTTTGTTTCCATCTTACTAAAACGTCAGGCAAATTGTTCTTGGCATGATCAGCATCAGTGAGTGGGGTGGCAGGTACAGCCCCTAACTTATCCTCAGATAGCAAAGGTTGCCGCTTGTCATCTAGGCTCCGACCGTCCGCTTGCATATCGTAGAACCATACATTATCCGTGCCGCCTGAGTTAGTTTTAGTAAAGACTAGAATAGCTGTAGAAACACCTGCATAAGGCTTAAACACTCCTGATGGTAGGGAAATTACAGCATCTAACTTTTGCTCCTCAACAACCATCTGCCGTAGTTCTTTGTGAGCTTTTGATGATCCAAATAAAACCCCATCAGGCACAATTACGGCTGCTCTACCGCCTGGTTTTAATAGCCGTAAAAACAGAGCTAAAAACAGCAATTCTGTCTTCTTAGTTTTAACTATCGTTAATAAATCTTTAGCTGTATTTTCGTAATCAAGTGAACCAGCAAACGGAGGGTTTGCGAGAATAAGTGAGTATTTATCCTCCTCAACACCATATTCTTGAGAGAGTGAGTCACGGTAACGAATATCCGGATTATCAACTCCGTGCAAAGCCATGTTCATGCTACCGATACGAAGCATAGTGTTATCAAAGTCGTAACCGTGAAACATTTTATGGTGAAAGTGCTCACGTGCCGCCGCATCCCTAAAAATTTCAGGGTGATTCTCACGCAGATACTCACCTGCTGCTACTAAATAACCGCAGGTACCGCTTGCAGGGTCGCAAATGACATCAGTAGGGGTTGGTGCTGTTAATTCCACCATCAGCTGAATGATATGTCGCGGTGTTCGGAACTGACCATTCTGACCCGCGCTGGCAATTTTGCTCAGCATATACTCGTACAGATCGCCCTTGGTATCACGGTCTTCCATTGGAATATGGTCGAGCATATCTACCACTTTAGCCAGCAATGCCGGGGTGGGAATGGTAAAACGAGCATCCTTCATGTGATGGGAATAGGTTGAGCCATCACTTCCCATCGTCCGCAGAAATGGGAAGACATGTTCATCAATCACTTGGAACATCTCTGATGGGGCTTGATTCTTAAATCGCGACCAGCGTAATTCGTTAAAGTCGCGACCTTTAGCGTCTTTACCTTCAGGAAATATACGACGTTCTATAGGTTTATTTAGCCGAACGGCTTTGTTTTCTTCAAGAGTATGAAGATCGTCCAATCTGCGCAAAAAGAGCAAATATGTAATTTGCTCCATCACTTCTAGCGGGTTTGAAATACCCCCTGACCAAAAAGCGTTCCATATACTATCAACCTGACTGCGTAATTCCCCGGTAAGCATGCATTGTTCTTTTCATTATTAAATTGCTGTTATTTGCATAGAATGTAATTCAAAACTGCATACATTGCAATTTAGCTTAAAACTCAAACTCTCCCGCTTTCTGGAATTTCCTTATCAAATGATCGTATTATTTTTGAAACCTCACTTTCCTGAGGTAACCCTTTAATGCTTCCAGCTGGCTTATCAACATCATGCATCTGAATTCCTTTAGCTCGAATATGATAAGCAATTCTTTGCCATCGTTGTTTCCATAAAGTTTCTCTTCTTTTAAACTCAACAATCTCCAGTTTCAAACGGTCTATTTCTCTTTCTAACTCCTCGTTATCTTTAGCGGATTTTTGACGACTTATAACCAAACCTCCAGCCAAAGCTTTTTTTGCGAGATCATAAGCCGCTTTTATTTCCGACTTAACCTGAAGGGATTGTCTGGAAAATCCAAAACGTTCCTCTAGTACAGCCCATGTTAATTTACTGCCAAGCTGACCGGCAGCCCAACGATCCAAGTCTTTCACGATTGAAGTAATATCACTTTCCTGCATGCGACGAAATCGACTATTCATGAATGCGTCCCTCTAGATATATAACTGGGTCAAATGGCTCAATTTGATAATCTGATAACTGCTTAGCGAGAACATCAAGCTTTTTATCGTTATGAACTAGCCAATCCAAACTTTTGCCGGGCTTTTTTGATTTAGCTCGTTCTTCAACAGTTTCCCTCGCCACAAATGTAACTGCATATTCGCGTTTTAATTCTTCTTTACGCCCCTCATCGCCCCTAACCCACACATAATCATTACAATCTGCAGAACATTGCAAATGTCTTTCACATGGTGTTTGAGAAAAATGGTGAATACATATTCCTGGACCAACGTCGTGCACAGCGTGAATCCGTGCTGCAAGAAACGCATCTTTTAAATCTATCGGTAGCTTTTTTACCTGCTCAGATATACGACCACCTACCAAACCCGCTTTGATATCAGCCCGAAGCATTAAAGCTTTCTTTTCTCGTGAAGTGTGCTGGTAGGCCTTGGTATCTCGAGGATTTGAACGTCCGAACCATTCTGTTTGCAATAAATCTGACAAACCGCCTTCATCCAAAAGAGTGTTTAATGTATGGCGGAAATGGTGGCTTGTGAAATCCACTTCTATAGCAGATGATGTGTATTCGGCAGCTAATTGAGGAAAATACCGTAGAAATGTGCTGAACATTGAATGAGTAAGTTGAGTAGAAACCCAGTGCGCATAAGAGCCGGAGGACAGTCCAAGATACCTTACTAACAGCAAATCTTTTAGATAATATTTCTGTCCATATTGGTCAATCTGAACTGGCTCAATTGATTTTGGATTAAAATCTCTATTGCAATATGCAATAATTCCGCATTTAGTGGTAAATTTAGATGGCCTTTTCCAGGCCTTACCCAGCAATGTCAACTTTTCTTCATCTGTGAAAGCAAATCCATTTTTATTAATCCAGCCATTGGTATCCAGTGTAGTAGCTGAGATTCCAATTTTTTCCAGATCATCTTTATAAAATCTCTTGTCATCGGGATAATCAACCAGGAAAAACACATCAGGCCCCATATTCATCTGCATTTCTGTTGCAGTTTTTCTTGCAGCTGAACATAAATGATTCAATTCATTGATTATTGGCTCTACAATAGGCACAGTTTCAGTTGGTAGATATAGCTTTCTCATAGGTGTAAAGACATCACCCTGCGATGCTTTACGCGGAAAATATTTCAAAAACGCTCGCCCTTGGTCATCCCGGCTTACTTCTTGATTTGGAAGAGTAGCAATTTCACTGAATCTACGCCCAAGCATAGCCATTAATGACAAAACTAAAACATAAAAACGATATTTATGATCCACAGGAACATTCAAATATAACTCGCCAATAATTTTAAAAACTATGGGGTCAATAAGTTTATCGTTTTCTGTCAGTAATGTTTCTTTATCATCGAGGCGTTTCTGCCCAACACCACCGGTATTTTGCGGGCGTTTCATACCGGAAAATTTATAATCAAGAAGAACATTACAGAGTTGATTAGCATCGCAATGCGCTGCAAACTCACCAATGACTTTATGCATGTTATATACAACACCATCGCTATAATCTTTAGTCAATTTATTACATGCCAAATCTAAAACTTCTGGTGTCAGTTGAAATAGTCTTAGTCCTCTACTCTCCATTTCACACACAACATAACTTACTGCTGCTATAAAGTTCCTTTGATTTGGTGCGGATTGATTATCTCTATGAAAACGAAGTACCATCAGCGCTTTTATCAAGTCAGCCCACTCACTTTTCAGTTCCCCTTTGTCCAATGGCAATGCATAATGAAAATTGAGAGTTACCTTAGAAACATTCTTTCCAGTAAGTTTGAGCAACCTACCTCCTGTTATTATCCACTCTGCATTATCCCAAAGCGTCATATCAAATCCGTCAAGCGTAAGTGACTTTGCTCGTTCAACTAATGAAGCACTATTTTTTAAGCGATCCACATCCAAACGTGACAGAAACTGTACAACGCTAGCTTTTCTCTGCGATCTCTTATCAGCCACGACTTTCTCTCAATCTGCATTCTTCTACAACTTGGGCCACAGCAAAAATCACATCATCGAGCTGAATACCTAAGCGCGCATTTTCATATTTCTCAAGTCTCTTGTTCCGCCCTTGGAGTAGGCAATTAAGAACATGTTCGTGGTCAGCAAAACTGTAAGGCTGAAATTTTTCACACAAGTAACAGGAAAAAGGTGGGTCAAGATGACAAATACTTTCTTGTCCACATAATCCGATATTTGCTAACTCAGTTGGATTGGATTCATCAATAAATAAGACATTCTTATCATGACTGTCCAAATTGACCGAATCTGAATCAATAATTTGACCTCTAAATAAATTCAGATATTGTGCAAATCCTTTTGCAGTCGCCTTATCCAGATGCTCTACGATACTGCCTGCCAATTCAAAATAGACAAGAACATGCTGGGTATCTGTGTGATCCAGAATTCTAGCGAGCTCTTTTTTGCTAATACCTTCAGCAGCGAGAGCTGTTCCCAATGTATATCGTAAACGTCTCGTGCTAATTCTAAGTATCTCTTTAGTTAGAGGTGAAATAATCTTATGTCGATTAACAAACTTTTTAAGTAAGTTCGATATATCAGCACTAACCATGTTAAAAGACGAATCTATCAAACCACTTAAAAAAGCTGCTTTATTAATATCCTGGTTTATAAAAAGTGGTTTATCAACTAAGAATTTCTTATTATCAATTTCAACGGCCGTGTTAATTCTCTTGTTATGTTCTATTAGCTCTAGAAGATAATTTGCAAATTCTGGTGCCAAATATTCTGCCAACATATCATCTCTTGCATTCAGTTGCCGCTTCTTGATTCGTGGCATATAAATAACCCATGTAGCCACATCAAAATCAGGAGTTAAATTTACAAGATCTTTCTCCTTCAGATAGGTAAGATTAGCTGGATTTCTGCCAAGTGCAATTGATAAAGCCAAAGCTGCTTTTTCTTGCAAATGCTCAAATTCATAGCTTCTATCTGCACGCATAGCCTTGATCAATAATGGCAACTCTAATGATCGATGTAATGGCCCACAATCAACATCCTCCAATCTTACCGCTTCACCCTTAGGATTTCCTGGAATTGACATTGCGTCTAACTCCAAAGCATAAGAAGGGCAAAAACCAATTTCAGGGTAATTTTCAGCAGACCAAACATACCATTGAATTAGACGATACATTGCCCATAATCGATGGTTCTTTCGTGATTCAGACAAAGCATATTCAAAAGTCTTGATTAAATTTATTTTTAAGACTTCACAATCAATACATTGATTGAATTCAAATTCCACTTGAAAGCGAATTAGCTCTCGCCAAACATCCTGAAAAGAGGAATATGCTGCATGTGTAGAAGTGAATTCCAATCTATCCTTAATGTAGCGTTTTGTTACCCACCTGAGACCTAAATCAAAAATTTTTGAAAAATCCAAGCTCATTGATTTTGCTGTTGTGTAAGGCAAATGCCAAATATCGCTGGAAGTATCTACCTGATGACCTTCTCTTGAAATAATAGTATTTGGAACTTCAAGCCATCCATTAATTTCAATCTGCTTATAAAGTGAATGTGAATTCATATCATTCTCCCTAATCCAACAACTTGCGATGATAATTACGCATAGCAATATTTGCTTGCTCTTGGATTTCTTGAGCGATATATGTTTCCTGCGATGACAAACTCGTGTCTCCTCGCAAATCAGCAAGCGCTTCCATACGCCGCTGCTCATCTAATCCAATATCACGCAATAATTTCTCCATGTTGCTTGAAAA